>FWWL01003338.1_pt1 | contig 29717 bp, 32 predicted proteins | sample 2228331 | NCBI WGS metagenome assembly FWWL01 (sample SAMEA103939775, study PRJEB20133) | metagenome
ATTGAATTCTGGATGAAGCTTATATTTGAAATCCGAATAGGCAAATTCTGGTCCTGCATCAAAGGTTGCTCCAACCTCCATGCGGATTCCGTAACGTTCGGTTGCAATTCTTTTAAAAGAAGCGATTATGAACTGCAAATCACCGTAAGTAATTCTGGCTGGTTCTCTAATGTAAGGCTGAGCGATTCGAGGATCTGTGTAGTCCTTAATGTGGCTGAAATATGTCTCATTGGCAAATCCGATGTAGCGGGCCCACTCGATCTCCCTCTGCAAATCACCGTCCCAGACTAATATCTCGCTTCCGTCTGCTACCCACAACAGCATGGAGCAGCTATCTGCCATGCCGATTAGAGGAAGCCATTGTCGAATCACTTCCGCACATACAGCTTCAATTGCCGCAGGTTCCATGCTTTTAAACGGCTTCAAGCTCATTTCCAATGTAACTCTTTGCAGGGTACGGCTGGACTTTTGAAGTTGCGTTGTTGGAAACGTTTCTTTAGACCGTGTAGTTGCTGGCTCAATTGATTTCATCGTACATTCTCCTTTGTTCTTCTTACATCACGATTTAAACAATTTCCAACTCGATGCCAAGCACTTTGGCTACGTTGCGGATTTTCGAATTCACATGCCCCGTTCCGAACGCAAAATGATGGGTTGGTCCCGCTGAGCACCATCGCTCCACGAATTCCGCTACGCTGTACTCAAATTTGCAGCGGGTATTTGTGTTCCCAGTCTGCGGAATTTCCCCTTTGATTGATTCGCCTTCCGTTGCGATCATTTTGAATTTACCGTCAGCTGTCTGCGAAATGCCGAGCAATGTGACCGGACCTGATTTGATACTGAACTCAACGCCAATTCCCGAACCACTTTTGCCATGGAAAAGGTCCAATCCGCGAATAATCGGCTGTCCGTCGCTAATCTTGATGTTATGGGGTCCGTCATGTCCGACAAGCACGATATCATCGACGAAGTCGCATGGATGCAGCTCCGCGAAGGATCCTCCGGCATCTAGACGATCCATGATCAGCATCGCCGCGCAAGTCTTCAAGTCGGCTTCTCCCGCAAGCGGAATCCCTCTGGCCGTCAACAACGAGTTGCCTAGCACCATATTCGATCCGATCCGTTCGTATTCATTATTGTCTAGGCCCCTGTAATAATAGGCCAAGCCCGTTAAATCATATTCCTGAATCAATTTATCCAAGCCGACCGCCACTTTCGCCGACCATTCCAGATCCTCCTGCTGGATCGGTCTTGTCACCGGATCGATAAACGGATCGGCAATTCTGAATACGCTCTTAATTTCATCGATTTTACCGGCAGTTTCCTGGGCAGTTACTCCATTCACCAGCTTGGCCAAATCGCACATTTCCAGCATTTGAACATGCGAGCCGAAGGACGCCGTAAAGGCCGTCGGATCAGTGTTCATGTCATACATCCCCTCGTACGTGTGCCCCACATATCCTATTTTGGCATATTTGAATGCTCTCCGTGCATTTGCCACTTGGCACCATGCTTGCAATTCCTTCATCGCGTGTTCATCATCATGAAGCGTTCCGACAATCATCCCGACCGCAGGCTTCCCGGCGCGAATCAGCACACCGCCAATCTCCGGGAGCGAGCAAATGTTATCGTTGGCCAACTGCATGTAAGTCGTCGTATTCCGATAGTCAAGGCGTTTCCTTGGCTGTAGTGCAACTAGAACCGTCGGCACGGATAAGTAAAGGATCGGGGTTGCCGCTGTCGAAGACGTTACATACGTACTTAAGAAGCAAAACAGGAAATCAACGTCCTGGCTCTTCAAGTAAGTAGATGCCACAAACGACTTGTCAATATTGTCGACAAACCCTGCCGAAACCACATCAACGTCATGCTTGCGAAGCATATCCTCAAACTTACGGCCATAACCTTCCAGCTCCTCTTTTAATCCTGGAAATTGTGCCCAATAAGGCTCATGGCCAACTGTCATTACGCCAACCCGAGCTTTTGCCTTTTTGAAAAAAGTACTCATTTCACCCATCATCCTCCTTGGCGTTGTATCACTTTAAGCTTAGTAAAATCAAACCTTTGAAACAATGAACCGTGCAATAATTATTTAAATAATTCTACGATTTCAGTTATAATTGCAGATGAGCTTTCATCCCCGTTGAACTCAGAGAATTTGCCGAAAGGAGCTTTTTATGATCGAACCAGTTTCCATCTATTTCGAGCATTGCGAGCCGAACTGGCATGTACCCAAAGGCAAGACTAACAACCATATTCTTCTGCTCATTACAAGCGGGGCATTGCAATACAACATTGAAGAACACTCCTTATCTATGAAGAAGGGCGACATGTTGTTTGTTCCCCAAAGTGTATGGCGCAGCGCTACGAACTCACCAAAAGAGGCCCATGACATGTATGTCGCTCATTTCTGTTATCGCGGTAACGGGGATGGACTTCCCATCTTGTCCAAGCCCAAGCCCTATTTAACCAAGCCGTTTAACTTTGACTATATGAAGCAGAGGTTTTCCTTACTTACTCAGCACTGGCTGCGCAAATCCAACTATTCGGGCACAATCTGCCACGCAATATTGCTCGAAATGCTCGCTGTCATCAACGAAGATTCGGATTCTCAATCGATGCCAGGCAAATCCAACAGTATTGTGATGCAGATTCAAGCCTACATTCTAGATCATTATCGTCGATCCATCTCCATGGCTGAGTTATCTGAATATGTGGATCGTACCCCGAACTATATCAGCACTATTTTCAAACAGGTTTCAGGAAATTCTATAACCGAGTATATCCAGCAAATCCGCATTACTGCTGCTTGTGACCTTCTGATCAATTCACAGATGAGCGTAGGAGAAATATCTGATTTTCTTGGGTTTTGCGAGCAATCGTATTTCAACAAGGTTTTCAAGAAAATAACTGGTACACTACCGTCGATTTACATGAAGGAGAAAGTCAAGGTTTGGAAATCTTAGAAATAGAAAAGACCTAGATCACCTGATAAGAAAAGGATTTAAAAACACCGGCGCGCCTGAGGGCACATCGGTGTAGATTTGAAAACAGTTTGAATATTGTGATGGTTCATTTGACAGTTCATGCGGTGAATACCCGCAAAATCTATTGCAACACCAGAAATCAGTCTACTTATTTTTCATCAAATATGTGCACTGAGTGATTAGGGACTCGAATAAGATCCTGGGCTTTGTAAAGACCATCTCGATCTTTGATTATATCTATTAAAAAGATCTCTCCATTCTCCATCTTCAAGAAGCTATATGTTCTTATCTCAGCACCAGCTGTCGTTACTTCCGATAATTCTGATAACTCCATCTTAGAAATCACTTCTTTTCTTCCATCAGCAAAATATTTGTTCAAATCATTCAAGTCATTCTGATTAATTGCATACTTAACAAGCATGGCTAAATTCTCTGGTGTATCTGGCTTAACTTTCTTGTCAGCACAACTAACAAGTGTTAAACATGTAAATAACAACAGGAGCTTAAGTGACATTCTCATTCCGGTTTCCTCACTATTGGTTATTTTCCTAACATCCCGACGAAGAGTCTGGCACTGTTGGTTCGTAACTATCATAGAGGACTTGTTCACAGAAAAGCTTTTGTCCCGTCACAACTTTTTCTAATCTTGAACACATCGAATAAATGACCTTCGTGATCTATAGCACGGAATTCTAAGTTGACCGAAGTTACTACGGCTTGCACAAAATGGGGAACTGCCAAAGATTGTGAGGTATGCCATTCTCTTTTGGGCAGCAGCCATTCGGGCATTGCACCAGCCCCGCCTGCTACAATATATACAATTCCGTTATTGAAATCGATCTTCCCAGCAGTAAGCGGGTGACTGCGCTCGTACACAATGGTGTGTGAGTTGAATACCACATCCACTCCGTATTGCTCCAGTATTGGACAGAGTTGACGCATAGCTTCTACCTGATAGCCCCCTGAGATATAGGGCGGGTAGTGAAAGAAAACGATCTTCCATTTGGCTGATGTCGATTGTAGATCCTGAATCAAGAAATCGAATTGAGCATTACCGGGGCTCATCTCTCCAGCGCTGTTCGGATAATGGCTTTTTTTCACAAAATCTGTAGCATCCAAGGAAATAAAATGAACATCGCCATAATCGAACGAGTAGTAAGTGTTCGGAATAGGAAAAGCGAACCATTCCTTGTACCAATCGGCGTTATTTTCATGATTTCCCGGACAAACATATGCGGGAGTAGTAGTTAGAAATTGTTTGCCGGGTCCGAAAAAATATTGTTCCCAGTCCTCATAACGTGTACCGTCATTCACAATATCGCCGACAAATAACGAAATATCCGGTCTGAATCTCTGCATCTGCTTGAATATATTCTCATTGATAAGACCATTGGACTGATCAAAACCACTATATCCTCCAGTCTCGCTAGTCACCGTGAAGGAGAACGGCTCTCCCTCTCCAATTGCTGTCTTAAATGGATGCGGGCCAGATTCAACCTCTTCCCTGCGTTCATTCATCGAGAAGATCTTATAGAAATACACCATACCGGCTTCCAGATTGTTAACTGTAAGTTGATGAATAGTGGATGGTGCTTGATCTGACACGGACTTCAATAAATGAATCGGTGGTAAATAATTACCTTTCATTCCACTGTGAATTCTTTCCGCCTTATATACTTCAACCCTAGAGTTCGCTTCTTCTGAAGTCTCCCACATGAATGTCATGGAATTCACCGTCGGCCATTGCAAATAAGGTCCTTTGACAATTATGAGCATTGATTTCTCCTCCAACGTTATTCAATTCACTTCCTTTTACAATTCATCTAACTCTAATTCAGCAATAAGGGGGAGATGGTCCGATGTATATGTCTGGTGCACTTCAGCAGATGCCACATCAATCTCTGGAGAGCAGAAAATATAATCAATACATTTGACTGGTATTCCTGTCTTATCACTGTCTGCAACCATAAATGTATCGGTATGCACCCCTTTGTTAGCAACCGCATATGTATCCTGCAGACTCCCAAGCAGAATATCTAATTCTGCATGTTCAGGCTCCGTATTGAAATCCCCTGTAAGGATACAATCGGCATCATTTGTATGTAGGATATTCAGCACTGTGTTCAACTGTAAAGAGCGTTCCTCTTTCGAGAGTCCCAAATGCGTATTGAAAAATCTAATTGTTTTGCCTGCAATTTGCATATGAGCCTCTAACAAACCTCTCCGTTCATTCCAGGCACCTGGTACATTCACTTGCGGCAAAGGATGATTATGATAATAGTCGATTGGATAGCGACTTAAAATTACGTTCCCATATTGTCTTCTAATATCACTGTTACTATTGACAGGGTCTAATTCCAAATTTGGTCCATAGACCACATACATTCCAAGCTGTTCTGCCAGTACAGCCGGCTGATCCAGCCATCCACTCCGTTCGCTGAAGTGACGATCGACTTCCTGCAAACCAACCAGATCGGCCTTACTTTCGCGGATCACACTGATCGTCCTGTTCAAATCCTGAATACCATCAATCCCTAGCCCATGACAAATGTTATATGAAACAACTTTAAGACGCACCATAATCTCCCCTGTCTTCTATTTATTCCTGTTCGGTCACAAGAAGTCGATTCCCGCTGGAATCCAGGAACCAGAATTCCCGCCCAATTCCTCCAATGGTTCGTATGGATTGTTCAGTTATTACCTCAGCTTCTCGAAGCTGCTTGAATAAGGCCTCGGCGTCTTTAACAATCAGGGAAAGTACAGCACAATCATCTCCGTCTGTAGAAGTGAAATTCCATGTGTCATTAGATTCAACGAAGAAGATTGGCGCCCCATTCGGTACTTTCATAATCCACTGGTCCCATTCCAGGCCGAGATGCTTTTCATACCATTGCTTTGATTCTTCAATATTTCTTGATGGAACGAACACTACTGAATATCCTTTTATCAACGAACCTCACTCTTTCTCTTTGTCATTAACTATCTACAATCCAATATTTCCTTTATCTCCTTTGTAACTACCTGAGTCCGGGAACCCTGCACGTGCTAATTCCATGAATTTGTCAGAGAAATCGTATTTCGTTAAGTCTTCTAAGGGGACAAATCTAACATCACTGATTGGTAACGAATCATATTCATTAGTGGGCAGTTGGATCTCACCAGAGACACGTTCCAGCAGAAAAGTAATATGGATTAACCCTGGATTCAATTCCGCCTTCTCAGTAATATACAACAATTTAACAACTCTTGCAGTCAAGCCTGTTTCTTCGAATACTTCTCTTAACACAGTCTCCTCTAAGGATTCGCCGGGCTCCATCTTCCCTCCTGGTAGTGACCATTTCCTTTTAGGGGACAGATCTTGTTTCACGATTAGAAGCTGACCATTTTCAATTAATACCCCTGTTGGTCTAACTCTTGATAGGTTCTTACTGGTCATTAACTAGGCGCTCCTTTTTGACAAATCATAATTTTGACCTGTAACAACAATTCGACATATTCCATACATGCCCTTCTGAGCATCACCTAATAAACCACGGTTTGATATTTCTTTTTCAATCTAGACTCTTTCGTATATAATTTATGTAAATCGAAACGATCAAACTAATAGAACAGTTACTCTTCTAGGTGGTGATACATATCCTATTCTATAAAAGCTTTCTTATTAACATAAGCATCCTGATTACCTGTACATATCTTTTCAATCTCGTCTTTAAGGTGTTTTTCCAGAGCGCTTCCATAAAAGTAAAAACAGCCATAATCGTGGGGATATTCATTTTTGGCGGGTGGTTAACTATGGTGCTCGGGGTTAGAGGGAGCGGTTTTACACTTTTTGATCTGAGGGCCGTGCCGATTATATTCGGAACATTGTTTTTTCGGGATCCGCGGCTTCTTATGGTGATTGGAACGGGGATCGCTCTTGCACGTTATTCCATAACAGGAGTTACACCGCAAGCGATTACAGGCTCGTTAAATATTATGTTGCTAACTTGTTTGGCTGCGTTACTTGTAATTTATTATCAAAGGGTATCCTGGAGCTATCGCAAGAAAGCAGTTGTATCCATTCTGTCCATTAACACTTTGCAAGTAGCGGGGATTACTGCTTTCGGTTCCGTTCCAACCGATTATTATTTGCTCGAGGTTGCTCCTTTTGTGTATCCTACGAGTATTTTGCTCAGCTGTTTCTTTGTTTTTATCATTAGAGATTTCCATAAGGAACAGCGACGTGTGGACCAACTCCATCAAATGAATATGATCCTGAAGAAACAGACCAGAGAGCTAAGTAATTCCAAAGAACAACTCGAGGAAAAGGCTCGGCAGTTGCAGCAATCATCTAAGTACAAATCAGAATTCATCGCCAACATGTCCCATGAGCTTAAAACACCGCTAAACAGTATTATAGTATTGTCACAGATGATAGTGGAGAATGATGATGAGCCCAAGTCAACTGAAGACAAACGTTACGCAGACATCATTAACAAATCCGGTAATGAGTTATTAATTATGATTAACGACATCCTGGACCTTTCCAAGATTGAAGCCGGAAAAATGGATGTCATGATGGATATGATCGCGATTGATGAACTGATCCAAATGACAACCAGCCAATTCAAACCGTTAATGGATCAAAAAGGCGTCGGATTCAAAGTAATCGTGTCCGAGGATGTACCCAATGTAATCACCACCGATATCCAGAAGCTGAATCAGATTCTTCGGAATCTCCTTATGAATGCGATAAAATTCACGGATAAAGGTACTATTTCACTCCATGTACATCTTTCACCTCCAGATCGCGTTATATTCTCTGTACAGGATACGGGGATAGGGATTGATCAGGACAAGCAGAACCATATCTTCTTGGCGTTCCAGCAAGAAGATGGGGCAATCAACCGCAAATATGGGGGAACGGGTCTAGGTTTATCCATTAGTCTACAGCTGGCCCTATTACTTGGAGGTAAATTAGCTTTGGAGAGTAAAAAAGGTGTAGGAAGTATATTCTCCCTGCACCTACCCGTTTATAATAGTTAAAAATAGAAGAGGCTCCAACACCCGTGGAGCTTCTTCCATTTAGTTAGTCACTTCTCCCTTCCCCTTCAAGTTCAACGTAACCGCCGCCTTGAAAAGTTGTTTCATCCTGAGGGATCTTCTCATGGCGCTTCTTCGATAGCTCCAGCAGCTCAGCCGCATCATCTTGTGGAACGTAGCCAATCAGCTCTTCCAAATAAGCTATATCATAGTAATTGTCCGTATTTGCAGAAGTTCCGTACAGACAGAGAAATTTCATCGAATCGTCTGCTTCAATACATCGCTCGGCAAGTTGAACCATGTCTCTCTCTGAGATCCAGATGTGAGCAGAACGTTCAGAGCCTGGACGGTCATCGCCAGGGAAATTCCCGATTCGAATGTTAAAGGATGAGATCCCGTGCTTGTCTGCATATAGACGTCCAAGCAGCTCAATATAACATTTGCTCAAGCCATAGAAGCTATCCGGTCTGTATGGATCCGTCACCTCTATCTCTTCACCTACCCTATAGAAGCCTGTAGCATGATTGGAGCTGGCGAAAATGACTCTCCTGACATCATTTTTTCGAGCCGCTTCATACAGATGATAGGCAGCCGTTACGTTCAAGGGAAGTACTTTTCCCAGAAAATCTTCTTCATCCGGAGCCCAGGCACAATGAATAATAGTATCCGCACCTTTTGAGATTTGTTCAAGCTGTTCAGGGTCTGTAACATCAAGGGCAACAACACCAGAGCTTTTATCGGGGTGCAAACCGCCTGCAATAATATTATACCGACCGGACTCCCTCAGTCCCCCTGTAATGCAGCTCCCAACCTTACCAGCCGCACCGGTAATAACAATTGTCCTCTTGTCCACCTAGCATCACCCTTCTAATATTTTTTAACGAGAAGATACTTTTCTCCATTAGTATTAACCGCCTCAGCTCTTATTCACACATTCTTCTCCATACACTTCGATAAGGACAAATAAAAATACCGCCCTAAGTGGAAAAACTAGGGCGGTATTTCAACTACAAACTCGTTAAGGTACTATCCAGCTTGAAGCAAAACTAGCATTTCCCGTTGGATTTGTTCTGCTTCATATCCTTCGAATCTGAATCCTCGGCCATCTTCTCTCCGAATTGATCAAGTCTGGAAGGGGAAGAGGCGGGTCCGTTATTCTTCGGTTTGTTGTTTCTTCCTGTCATGATTGTCACCTCCCAGTCTTAACATGATCAACCATTCCGGTTTTCATGCGTCCTTGGAATGAATTGTAGATCTTATCTAAATCTGTACATGATGGAATCTTGGACTGGACGGTATCCAATGTTGGAATAAATGTGATTTGAGGTGGGATTGGATAAATCCGTGTATAAGCTGCAAAATTTATAACCATCATCAATTAGCAGTTGACTCAAGGCAGCTACACAGGAGGAGGCGTAACCATTACTTCTATATTCAGGCGGTGTATAGACAAGGCTCAGAACAATTCCGTTTCTTGTTGGTCTTGTTTTTTTGGCCATGCTCACGTATGCATCATCTTGCCATATGTATAAGGACCCGCTTTCAATGTTAATCCTTGCTTTTTTTAATTTTTCTTCATGATTAATTGTTTCATCAATCTCCTCAAAAAACCGATAAATCCAGTCTGCGACTAGTTCTAGCTCCTTATCAGTTGCCATTATTAGCTTGCCTGGGGAGTACATAATGGGGTTCACTTTATCTAGGCGATAAATCCTCTGATTCATTTTTACATATGGGGTCTGGTTGCTTTGTGCTGCCCATTCTCCTACGAATAAAGCTGCAAGCGCAGTGGATCCAACAACTCCTGGAAGAGCTATTCCTGACTTAGTCAAATAAGAAACTACGATTGAGATAGCACGTTTGACTTCAGCTCCACCTCCACTAAGAATTAGATTAATTCCATTCATAAATACAACTAATGCCACGTTACCATCGACGTCCTCAACCGCACCCATAAGTGTATCAGATACGGCTTCTCCCTTTAATTCTATTTGCTGAGCCATGTATAGGAGTCCTAGTAGGAGGTTATTCTCTGCTTCATCTTGTTCAAGGAATGCTTCAACTTTACTTAAAAAATGGTTAGCTGATTCAAATATCAATACATTCACAATAAAGTTTACCTCCGTTTCTGTTGAAGGGACCTCACTTCGTTCACTTAACAAGAAATTCCCTTGCTCGAGTAAGTGCTGAAATGATTTCATCCAGCTCACTAAAGTTCTCAACAAACAATGATACGTACTTCGGTCGATATCCAGTGCTCGAAACTTCAATCTGTACGTGATGTCTAACATCATCTGCACTTACGTGCAGTTGCTCATTGTTAAAAATATCAATTATGGCCATATGATTCTCTCTCCTCTACCCTGTTAAAAAGATTTTCCCCGTATTCCTTCTAGATGTTTCAGCAATACGAACAGCCTCCAGCACATCTGTAAGAACATACAGAGAATCTGGCTTCAAGATACCCAATCTCTTGCCCATGACTAAATCCTTCAAGGTATTAAAGGTTTCTTGCCACGTTTGTACGGATACATGTTGATTCCAATGGCGCAAATGAAACTGCTTAACAATCACTTTCGAATTCGATGCTAGCTCAGCCCAATGTAAGGGTAGTCCCGATAAAAGACCTATTGATAATAAGACGGCATCAGGTCTCATACAAAAGGCTAATTCTGAACCTGAAATTCCACCTACTGAATCAATAGCAGCACTTGCTCCGCGTCCGTTTGTAAATTCCATAACCATTTCACTTAAAGGGGTGTCTGTTGAATCGATAACCTTTGAAGCACCAAGTTGAAGCAACTCTTCCGTATATTTGTTATTTCTTGTAACGGCAATTAGCTTAAACCCCATAATTCGGGCCAGTTGACAGTAAATACGCCCGATCGAGGAGCCGCAAGCATTAACCAATAGCACGTCCTCAGAGCTCAGATTTAGCACTTGAGTGCATGTAAGCCAGGCTGTGATCGGATTAATATATAACTGAGCCGCTATATAATCATCCATACCTTCAGGGATTGGAACTGCCCAATCAGCCGATGTTCGTACATATTGTTGCCAAGTCCCCTCACCTCGTAAGGGCAGAACACGTCTTCCCAGAAGCTCATTAGACACAGAGGGACCAATCTCTTCAACAATACCGATCCCCTCATAACCGGGGACAGAAGGTAACGATATTCGATGTGAATATCCCCCTCTTATTGGTATTAGATCAGATGGGTTTATAGGACGACTGATCATTCGAACAAGAACTTCCCCAGTCTTAGGGCGTTGAATTGTTTTGTTGTCTACTTTTAATACGGTTTGAGGACTGCCGAATTCATCGAATCTCACATACTTGGCTTCCAAGTTAGCGCGTCTCCTTTGACGTTGATGCCTTTTCTACTTTATATGTGATCATGACACATCATTAATGTGTTGCCGTCCGGATCTTTAAAAAGAAACCACGAAACTTGCGGACCTCTATTAATCTCTTGCGATATTTCAAACCCGAGCTCCTGTACATAATCTCTGGTTTGGTCAATATTGGTTGTCGCAAGTTTCAGAGAAACGGGCAACCATTCGGGTATGGGTCTGCCTTCCATCTCGTGTGAATCTAATATGACCCCGTTCGGCATAAAGTACAAATGCCCAAACAGTATCTCCTCTTCCTTAATAGACAGGCCAAAAAGTTGACTGTACATTGTGATAGCTTGTTTGAGATCCCTAACATAAATAAAATAGCTGATTGAGTTGGTACTCACTAATGATTTGGGTGCGTGTCCCTGCATGATTTTAGCCCCTTAATTGGAATATAATGGTCTGATTATACCAAACTTATGTTCGAAAGTCATTTTGGATTACCACATTAGGAAGTGGCCCTAGACTATAACTGTAATAAGTGGCCAATGTTCCTTCCACTTCTTCTTAACCACTCTCTCCAAGTAACGCTCCCTATCTGTAAATAAGGGACTTTGTCTAACGATCATATCGAACCTTCCGATCAGTCCATAAGGTGCACATAGCTCCATTCGATCTTCTTCATCCAAGCTGACACCTATTGCAGTTACCGTCTCAGGCCATCTGCTCAAAGCATCTTCTGTTGATAAGTAAGGGGCTTCACCATTTCTAATATGCATCCTAGCTTGGTTTTTTACCGACCACTTGTCATTGCCTGTCTGCTCGATTAGAGCATTTTCCAATATGCGGTCCCGGGCTTCCGATAGATCCAGTGGATCATAAAAAACAACATCAATATCGTTATGCTTAGCGCGGTCTTGGAATCCATGCAATCGATCCCATACATAATTCCGAATGTACCCTGCTGAAATGTAACATTGCGGCAAGCCTAGCTCTCTTACCCTCCTCAAATCGTTCATCAATTGGCCGTGCTCATACAAGTATTGTCTCAGTCGCTCCTCCAAATGGAATGTCCTCCCTTTCTAAACCTTTTTATAGCTCATGTATCAAATAAAAATCAGTCACATTTTCCGCTGCTTACATGGAGTATAAGCTCCGAATTGAGTTTCACTCTCATACCCATAGGCTGCTGAGCAAAAATAACATTGTTATCATATTGATTATTACATGTGTATTGAGGCTGTCTATAACTAAGTTGCAATTCCCTAATCGTCGATTTGGCTTTCTCAAAGTCCATTCCAACCAGGTTCGGTACTTCCACTTCTGCAAGAGGCAACGATTGTTTTATATTCAAAAAGAAGTACACGGCTGCTATGCTAAAGGTAACAATTGTGAGGAAAAACAGACAAAGTTTCAAGTTTTTCATTTTGTCGTTATTCACCTGTCTGTTCCTGCAGAGCATGCAAATGGGCACGAAGCTTTAAAACTGATTCTTTCAGCGCTTCACTCGTTTTGACTTCGATTACAACGGACAGATCTTTCTGATAGGCGAAACGTATCCTCTCATTGATCGGCACATCACCCGTATATAGAGTCTTATGATCGGATTTACCCATGCAATCATGAAGATGCATATGCGTGATACGATCCTGGTAATGCATCAATATAGGTTGTTCACGATAATCCGCCCTTGCATCATGACCAACATCCCAAGTCAAGCTGAATTGTTCAAAAACCTGTAATCTATCTAGAGCTGATGTTATAAATGGAACATGAAAATTACATGTGTTCTCAATGCACAAGTCAACACCATATGATTCAGCAGCAGCATATAGTCTGGTAAAAGATTGATGTAAAAGATTCAGAAAATCTGCTTCATATCGTTCATTAATCCATACTTTTTGATCAGGTAACGTGAAGTAGATCCCCGGATTCAGATGCATATTCATCGTTCTTATTCCCGCTAAACCAGCCCATTCTATCGCTTCCACACATCGCTGTATATGCCCTTGTCTTATAGATGGTTGAAAAGAGGTAAGATCCAATTCCTCGGGCAGATGAATGGTGAATTGTATCCCGTATTCTTGTTGAATCTTTGTTAATTCCTTGTAGTCCAATCTCTCCGGTGTAAAAATGGGCAGGTTCATATTCAACTCAATAAAATCTAACTGAAGCTCACAGCACAATCGAACATTTTGTTCTATTGTTGGGAACTCAATAAGGGAAGGCATTCCTAAGCGCATTTTCTACCACATCCCTTGAAATGTCATTATGAACTGTCCTTCGGTGCGAATCTATGTTGGATCCACCCAGTGTTTCCCCATCACTTTATAATCTGAAATGCCTAATGATACATTCATATGAAATTGAAGCTCCATGTTCGGTTCGGAGAAAATTACGGTATAAGTTACTAAGTAAGGAGTTTCCACATAGTGCAGAGTTAGGATAAGTGTAGCTGGGTCCTTCCAAGTTGCATATGTAACCACTTGCTGATGATGCAGGGATAAGTCTTTGATGAATAGATCTTCGGAAACAACTTCCTTAGTAAAATCAAACGAAAGCCGTTTTTCCTCCCCGGCTCTGTATTGGAACTGTACCTCTAACTCATTGTCGCTGATATTGAAGCAAATCCCGTTAAGATGATGAGGATTGTCGTCCAAAACATAATAATGGTTAACAAGAAAAGTTATATTGTCGGGGATAGGTTGGAATGCCGGAACCGGGTACGATTTAGTTGCAAGCAATTGGTGCAGCTCGTTGCTATACTCACGGGAAAGTACAGGCGGACTGTCATCTCCCAACGAGTCGATAATATACGAATATATGAAATCCAGCAGGGTCTGAAGTTCTTTCATACTTGGAAAGCTTGATGTAGCTGCAATGACGATGTTGTGTTCAGGAGCCACGAAACATAGTTGCCCAAAAGCTCCATTCCCCATAAAACAACCCCGGCGACAAAGAAAAAACTGATAACCGTACCCTTGCGCAGAATCTATTCTTTGTTCTCCCTCTCGGTTATCACTCTGCTCGCTAATAGCTAAATTTACGTACTCCTCCGAAACAATTCTTTGCCCCTCATACTCCCCTTTATTCAAAAGCATCTGACCAAACTTCGCTATACCATCAGTAGCGATACTAAGTCCCATTCCGCCCGCTACAGTCCCCATGGGACAAGTTTCCCAGGTTGGTCTTGGAATCCCCAGGGGCTGAAACAACCGCGGCATAAGAAAATCAACCAGACCAAGACCAGTAGCCTTCTCAACAATGGCAGATAACATATAAGTTGCATGAGTGCTATAGCGATAATGACTCCCTGGAACAAACTCAACATCCTGAGATAGAAATGCTCTGACCCAATCCTGTTCCTTTGCCACTGAGCCGTATATATTATGATGATGGCCGGTATTCATGGATAACAAATGATGCAGGGTCATTTGGGCTAGATTGTTAGAGATCTTATCGGGTAATTGATCTGGAAAGTAAGCTATCACCGGATCTTTCAAATCCAGAAATCCGTTGTCCCAGGCGATACCAACCGCTATAGAAGTAAAGCTCTTGCTTAATGAAAACAAGAGCTGCTGAGCATCCTTGTGATAAGGTTGTCGCCAGAATTGAGAGGTTACCTTCCCGTTCTGCAATAACATGAAACTGTTAACCTCTAGCTGTTGTCGCTCCATCTGTGTGTAGAAATCCAGCAGCGCTTTCGAGGAAAGACCGTGGTGTTCAGGTAAATCGATTCTCAATTGCAGGCTCAATATCATGTCCTCCTGTTGTACACTACTCTAGTCTCCATATCCCGCCTGGACAGGGAGTGAAACCGGAATCCTGATAAAAAAGACTGTGTTTTTCCTGATAAGTGACTGTAACCATGGCGATCTTCCGATTTTTTGCTTCTTGAAGCAATGCCTGAACTAGAGCTTTACCGATTCCTTGCTTCTGATAGGCTGGATGAACCATGATGTCTTCCATATAGCCATGCTCAATTCCTGGTCCCGTAATATAACCAAAGGCGATCAGAGTATTATGATCATTTCTCAAGCCTGCCCAGAACAAGCAAAGGTTGAATAAAGCTGGATAGTCTTCCTCTCTCCGATCCCAACCACTGCCTGCCGGAGTTCTGGAACTTCATGATTCTCCAGCCTAAGATTGATTTCCATTTGTTGTACAAGATCCATCGATTACTCCCTATCCTCTTTGCCAGTTTGAAAATGTTTTCTATAGGCTTTTTCAGCCAAATCCAATACCTCTGTTCGCAGGCCTGCTCCTTCTAATCGCGTGATCATCTGTTTGGCTGTTTCAAAGTTCATTACTACGGTACCAGTAGTTTCGAAACCTTCAGGCTGATCTACATACTTATGAACCTTTGCCATAACAAAAACGGTGTACGTATCCGTATTCGTCCAGTGCCAGGAAGCGATTGGAATTCTATTCGGTTCAAGTATCAGCCCCGCCTCTTCGACGGTTTCCCGATTAAGCGCAGTATCAAGATCCTCGTCATCCTCCAGCCTGCCTCCAACAGTAGTTAACCCCTGCTCATTCCGATCCCAGACCATAATGATCGAACCGTCATCCGTTATTGGAATACTGTGAACTCCTGCTATTCTTTTGTCTTCTGGGAATCGGTCAATTGGTTTTAACATGGGCTCACCTCTCAGATTCATTAATCGTAAACGATCCCTCTATTGATTCTCTTATATTGATCGATAATTTGGGTATGCGTTTCTGCAATCGTGATCTTCTCAAGCTCTGCTGTATCGAATAACTTCAGCTCGAGTGACTCGTCGCTGCACACCAAATCTATAAAAGGCTCCACTTCAACTCGATAGGCGATCGTAATGGTTCGGTTCACATTCCCATCTGGGTATTCAATGATTCTGGATGGGTCAGAGAATGTCCCGAATAGCTCATAAGCTGAAATCTTGAGTCCTGTTTCTTCAGCTACTTCTCGGTAAAGTCCATCAAGGAATGATTCATCATCATGGATAGATCCACCTATAATTGCCCATCTTTTGCTGTCCGTTCTTTTTTCAAGCAGAATCTTATCAGCCATCTCTATAATGGCCACAACACCAATATTAGCAGGTCGATTCGGTGTTGGAGCATGGCTATTCTTATAGTGAAATTTGGTTTCTGCCACGAATAATCTCCTTCTAATGGAAACTTGATAGTTTAGTCAAAATGAAAAAACGGTGCCTCGGAAGGCCCCGGCTGTTCCAACGGTCGTTCAAACCTAAATTAGTAAGTATTTGGTCAAATGGATTTCAATGTTATCGCGGTCGTATTCCGTATATCCATTAGATAAATAGAAGCCGATTGCATCATGCCATGTAATTGTGGTTTCAAGTACTATTCTGTGATATCCTTTGGCCTTTGCTTGATGTTCCAGCTCGGCCAACAATGCTCTAGCCATTCCTTTTCTTCTATACGGTTTAAGCACAGACATTCGGACAATTCTCCCCGTATGTTCAGTTTCATGTAATAGTGCGCCTGTGCATACCACTTTGCCGTGGAGAAGGCCAACCAAAAATAGGTTTCCTGCTTGAAGATAAGTCGTAATTATCGCTTTCAAATCAGGATTGTACGCAGGATCCAGAATTCCAAACCGCTCTTCAAGTCCAGTTAAAATTACAATTCTCGCTTGAGCTTCTGTCGACTCGTTAACACATGCTATTTTCAGGACTGTAATCTCACATTTAAATCGTTCTACCCCAGGGTACTTCTCCCCCAAACTGCAAATTGTAAACCCCATTTTACTATAGAAATCAACGGCATCTTTATCTGTTTCTGCAACTAACTTATACAAGTTAGGAAGTCTCAACAACCCTTTAATCAGACAGCTCCCGTATCCATAACCTCTATGGTCAGGATGGATTGCGAAATGCTTTAATTCCGATTCTACATCACCTCGAATGAGACCAGCAATTCCTATTAGTGTGCTTTCCACATAAATCCCATACAACTCCCGCTTCTTACTTGTTCGATACTTACAGACTTCATTTGCAATCTTTTCAAGTGAAGGGGACATACAATATGTTAGAAACTCAGTGAGGACTTCGTCGGAAATCTGTTCAATATACCGAATAACCAATTCTAACCTCCGAGTGGAACCGATGACTTTACGGGGGTATAAATCTCCATTTCACTATCACTTGCCACTGGATTAAATCGCTCATCATATAACTCAACTATCCAATCCGATACCTGCTTGTAGCCTCGACTGGATATCCAGGATTCAAGAACCATATAGGAATTACCAATGTTCGAAACAGGACCTACATGGGTTATCTGCGCAAACTCCCTGTCAGGAATCATTACCAGTTCCATGCCTTGGGGAATGAAATTGGCATGATCCACAATTACCCCAACGTAGAATGTTTGCATAGATTCCCTCTGAGGAGCAGTATCTCCGGTTGCATATAAGGCAGCGGTTACACTCGTTGCTTCAGGAATTTCACTCATTCTACTTCTGAAAGATTCAAAAGCTTGAGGGATTACAATCGGATAATCTTTGAATAAGCAGGTATGCTTGACAGCAACCGCTTTAAATCCTCTTTTAATGATTTGGCTGCTCATACTACATCTCCTTTTTTATTATATCGGTTCCTTTATAGCCATTATCTTCCTCAAATACTTATTCGATTTCATATTCAATTTCCCTTTAATCAACGACATCTACTTTACCTCGATAAAGGAATTCTCTGCAAAGAACCGGAATGAAGAAAAAGACAGCCCCCATAATGAGTAGCTGTCTAATTTCTAATCCCTAATTTCGGTGAGTCAATCCCCGGTCTACACTCGCCCAAAGTAATTCATAAACCACTCTTTGGCTGCTTCGAGCTCTTCCTGAGTCAATTGATGACCACCGTCTGTCCATACATCCGCCACAGTGGCACCCGCATTACGCAAATGGTTCACCAGCTCCATGGTCTGGGTCGGGCTGATCAAGGCATCACGCTTTCCGGCTCCAATAAAGACGGGGACATGGTCAAGAACCGGTAATTGGACTCCGTGTCTAGGTACCATGGCGTGGAACAATATAGCACCCTTGAGCGATTTCTCGTGATGATACAACAGACTGGCCGCTATATTGGCACCGTTCGAATAACCAATTGCTACAACATGATCTCGATCAAATCCATATTGGACGGAGCACTCGGTAATGAAATTGTTCAATTCCTCTGTGCGTTCGATCAGATCTTCCTCATCGAATACTCCTTCTGCAAGTCGTCGGAAGAAACGGGGCATCCCGTTCTCCAAGACATTCCCTTTTACACCAAGAATAGAGGCATCCGGTGCGATAACTTCAGCTAACGGTACCAGATCCTGCTCATCCCCTCCGGTTCCATGAAGAAGCAGGAGTGTTGGCAGTTCTTTTCTTAGTCCCTCTAAGTAAATGTGCTTCAAAGCTAACACCTCCTTATTATTGATGATATAAGCTTATATCGATGTTTTGAGCGGTTTTAATTTCGCCTCAATGTTAGCTCTTTGATTCTCGAAGTACGGCGGTAATGCCAATCGTTCACCCAAATGCTCAAAATCTTCATCCCCTTCGAAGCCAGGGCCGTCTGTTGCTAATTCGAACAGGATCCCGTTCGGCTCACGGAAGTATAGGGAACGGAAGTAATAACGCTCAACGAAGCCTGAATTGGGCAGCCCCGAACGCGAAATCCACTCCACCCATTTATTCAGTTCCTCTTCATTCTCGACTCGATAGGCGACATGATGGACGCTTCCTCTACCCGGTTTCTCTCTTGGTAGATCGGCACGTTCTTCCAGGTGGACTTCTGCACCTGTCCCGCCTTCCCCTGTCTCAAAGACCCGAATTGCGTTCGATTCCTTGCCGTTAGCTCGTGAATAACCGCTTTTCTCCCGATAACCCATCACTTCCGTTAACACACGAGCAGTAAGATCAGGACTAGTAACCGTTAGTGTAACAGGTCCAAGTCCGACAATAGCATGCTCTTGCGGTATGGGACTTTTGTCCCAAGGCTTTCCACCAGCAACACCAACATTATGCTCATCAGAAACGAGAAGCAGACGCTGACCTTCAAAATCACGGAATGCTAGTACTGCTCGTCCTGCAGCTTCCGATATTTCATCATGATCAACTCCATGCTCCTGCAGCCTCTTTTGCCAGTATTGGAGGGCAGCATCATTCGGAACCCGCAATGAAGTTGTGGAAATACTGTTCGTCCCATATTGGGTAGCACCCGCATGCGGAATTTCGAAGAAAGTTAAATCCGTGCCCGGATTCCCTCGCTCATCAGCGTAGAATAAGTGATAAACAGAAGTATCATCCTGATTAACGGATTTCTTTACGAGGCGAAGGCCAAGTGTCTGGGTGTAAAATTCGTAATTTTTCTTAGCATCTGCGGTAATGGCAGATACATGATGTTGGCCTTTGAGCGGTTTCAGTTCCATACCAGATTATCACTCCTTAATTACTCATTAGTATTGTAAACGTATTATTTACCCGAGAATCACTTTATATCTCAATATCAACTATAATGCTATCCACTCTGCCGACCTCACGAATGAAGGCAGCGACCGCTTGGTGTTTCGGATTAGGACCATAGGCTTCTAAGGAAGCTCGATCTTCGAACCGAACGGACAGGACAATCTGATACCCTTGGTTTTTCGCGGAAAAGTTAAGGCCTGCTTGTAAATCTACAATACCAGTCAGATGCTCACGTAATGCCTTGAACCTGGTCACTACTTCTGCAAGCTGTTCTTGCGTGGTCGAATCTGCGAATTTAACGAGAACAATATGATCAATCATGATAGGGTCCCTCACTTCAGCTATGTATTTAGCTCCAATATACCATCTAATTAGCAGGAATCCAATTTCGTGCGATTATCCGAAGCGGAGCTTGATGCATTACCCTTCCACACGCCACCTCACCAACATCGTTATTAGCCCCGATGCAAAAATAAAGACTGCTCAGCTAATGCTGGCAGTCCATTTCTAAACAAGGAATTCCATTTATTCTACGTAAACTCGAACGTCGTCAATATGCATCGTACCGGTAGCCGTTGTGCCGAAAAAGTATTTTAGCTTGGATACCGAGCTTACTGCTTTTCTGAAATTATATTGATTCCCCTTCAGAATCCCATTTATATATACGTCATATTTATCGGTCGTCGTATTAAGAACAAGCTTGATATCATACCATACGCTCGCACTATAAGGTTGCAAGCTCGCAGCTGTAGCACCATTGTAGGCCTTTATATTCCCGTCTGAGGAGAAGACGACAACTCCAGCATCATTCGTACCTGTATCGAAGACATAGGGTCCGCCTAGGCTCACATTATTCTGACCCGGCATTAGCTTGTATTCGACTACCACAGTACCGGACAGGGCAGCAAAGGTTTGAGTTGCTTCAGCTGTAAGCGTACTGCTCGTATCTTCGATCCGTAGGCTGCGGTCTGCACTAGTAGGCGTATTCACCTTGTCCACCGTCCCTCCAGCCGTTACAGTGCTCCATCCTGAAGACAATGTTGATCCGGGCTCATTAAAAGTGTCATAAACCATATATTCAGGAGATACGGTAATGGTCTTGTCATCTTGAACGGTTTGCAGCGATTCCGCTTCCGTACTAAGGTATATGTCTCCCGACAGCAAGCTTATCGTACCATCATGAATCTGATCAACACTTTTCACTGTGAAGAAGAGGTTTAATAAACTCACATCTGAAGTGAGAGCCCCCGTATCAGCAAAAGTAAGTTTCAAGTAATCCTGTCCCACGGCCGTTACCGTATAAGTGAGTCCGGTCACACTCCCTAGCTCCGCTCGGTCAAAATCAAATTTTGAAGAGTCGAAACGGATCAACGCTCTCTCAGGATATACCGACCTACCAGCGGGCTTCAGCATCAAAGAGGTCTGAAAGGTCTCCTCGGAGAAGGCGCTAACTGGGGCATCTAACGTTAAGTCAGCCTCCTGGGCGATGTTCGGATGAACAAAAGCGTGTTTGGCATGCACGACTCTTACATTATCGACTCTCATAGTCCCTGTCGCTGCGCCAGAGAAGAAATATTTCAGCTTATTAATGCGAACTACTTTTTTGCGGAAATCGTACTGATTCGCCTTCAGCTCCCCATCGATATAGACATCATATTTGTCCGTATCCGTGTTCAATACAAGCTCCATATGATACCACGTATTCGCTTGATACGCGCCTAAACTCAGTGCTGAATTACCGTTGTACGCCTTGATATTACCATCAGAGGAAAAGACGATTACACCTGTGTCATTCGTCCCCCCGTCATAGATGTATGGCGCTCCAAAGCTCACATTATTTTGCCCGGCCATAACCCAGTAATCAACAATTATCGTACCGGACAATGACGCAAAATCTCTTACCGCCTCTGTTGCGAGAGATGAGCTTGTATCTTGTAGCTTAAGACTTCGATTCGTACTATTCGGTGTGTTATCAGGCGCAACCGTTCCACCTGATGCTTGGGCTGTCCAGCCAACTGGAAGACTCGAGCCCGCAGCATTAAAATGATCATTCACCGAGTATTGCGGCATTTGTATGTCACTGGCAGTATCCATATTGCTTATATCTGTGCTGGATGGTACAGCTTCCATCTGATCGACCAACCCGATCGAGATATCATCGATGTAAGCTTCACTTACCCCTGATGAGCTAAGTGAAGCTGTAATGGCTCCAATCCCGTCGACTGCTTGCACTAAGGAAAGTCGGCGAGCCTTTCTAACTTCATCGATATATAAATCATACTTATCGGCACTTGTGTCGATAATCAGCTTCACTTTGTACCATTGTTTTGGAACAAAAGGCTGCAAATAAGCAGATCCTTCTCCGTCCGAGACTGATATTCTGGATGCGGTATCGAATCTTAGCGAAACAGCAGCAGGAGAAGCCGCATCCTCTGCAAGCAAGATGGTAAAAGGTGCAGTAGATTGATCTGCTCTTATCCGGAATTCCGCTGCAACAAGTCCGGACCGCGATGCATGATCCTTGATCGCCTTCACAGAGCCGCCGCCACTGGACACAGACAGCTTCAAGTCACGATCATTCAAAGCACCTGGAAGCTCAGCAGCGACTGCTTGACCGCCGGATGCGGATAATGTCCAGCCGCTAGGGGTCGTACCTAATGCAGTGCTATTAAAGGATTCCTCCACAGCCAAGTTGTTTATCTCTTCATAATCAGGAGCATCCGGTGTAATTGGGGTTAGTCCGCTGAAAGTTCCTGTCAATACAAGCTCCGGGTTAAGCAATGAGTGCTCGCGGCTATTGATCGCGATATTCACATTCTCATAGTTAGCCCCATTCAGAATGAATGTAGCTGCATCATCCCCTGAAGCTTGCGCAGCAACGAATTCCGTTACATCGATTTCATAATACTTCTCCATTCCATTGATCTGCACAGTATCCAGTGTCCCTGTAGCATTGGATGGCTCATTGCTCCGGTTAATGCCCGATTCCGTCCATCCATCTGTGCCGCCTATAACTGCAAGCGTAGCCTCAGTCCCTGATAAAGTGAATGCAGCCAATCTCAAGATAGCTTTAGTAACCGTAGTGACTCCATTTAGACCGAACTTCAAGAATCCAGTCCGGCGATCAGCAGCGTCCGCTGCATCAATAACGGAAACAGAAGTGGAACTGCCGTAATTCGTTGTAGCCTGAGCCCCCCCATGCGTTGATGCATCCGCTGCAGGGTTAAGCACTACAATGGATGGGAGAGTCGAATTTGTCTTGTGGAGCACGATTTTCTTGGTCATCCCTCCGCTTCCTGCAGTTTGGACGGCGAGCTTAACGGTCGGAGATATACTTAATACCTTGATAGCAGGATCCGCCGATAATACGCTCGCTGCACTCTTATCCACTTCTACTTCAATAATCCCTTGGTTCTCCTGAGTCGGATCTGCAACCGCGATCTCCAACTCATCGGTCGTTTCCTGCACGGCAATAGAAGCCTTTTTATTAGAGGTTATAATATCGACTTTTCGTGTAACATCTTCCCAAAAATTAGCTGCCACTATATTTAACGTATTTTCTTTAACGGCATGAACTTGCTCAGATTGTTCAATAATTGTAATTTGTGGACTTGATTCGTAACTCGCCACTTGTGTCGAAGTTTTTCCTGGCAGCATTACATAAGAATATTGACCATTCGCAGGATTCGTACCATGATCAAACCATAGATTCATATAACGATTCGTGTATGAGGTGGAATCTATTTCAATATCCGAGATATCGGTCCAAGATCCGGATCGTGATTCACGAATACCCTTAACGGTTGCGCCTCCTGGGAATACATAACCGACATCTGCGCCAGATTCATTGCCTTCAAGATGAATCCATTCAACTGCATTCATTGTTTCACTCCAGCCTAGTGTCGAGGACTTGCTGCTTCCATTTACCTTAAGCTCATTATCACCAGCAGCATTCAACTTCCGATTGTCAATAATAGTCTCAATCGTCCTGTTGTCGGTACTGTCGATATCAGATCCTATAGCAACAATCTCATCGTCAAAGGCGAACCAGGATTTCTTAGCGGTTAATGTATTCGCATAGGCAGTCAGCTCCATTCCGGATGCTCCATATTGCCCGTCAATCTCAACACCGCCGGTCCAACTGCTCCTCCCGAGCTTACTGTCGTCTCCATCCGGACGTGTATGACCTGCATCTACCGTTGTGCCGGAAAGTCTTTTCATATTAACCGTAGCCCAGTAATTATCGTTGTATTGACCCAGGTCATTATCATACAGATAGGTCATGCCGGATGAAGTATACCAAGCCTTCTTGTTCTCTACATTATTATTAGCGACACTTCCGATTGCTTCAAAATCATAGATTCTCTTGGAGAACATACTGATTCCGAATGCATATGCCGGTCTTTGCTGTACGGCTCTATCCATTCCGGAATACTGACGATAGACAGACTGTTCGAGAGGGTTAACATTCGTATCTTGTAAGATTGCTTTAGATTTGATAATGTACCACAATGATGAATTTTCCAAGTAGTTCTCATATGTATCTCCTTGTACGGATGCTTTGATCGCACTTTTGAGATAGTTCGCCTGTTCCATTTCCGAAGTCTCCGTTAATAAAAGTAAGGACGAAATAGCAACTCTGCCTTGAGCATGGTCGCTTGAGCTATTTCTCGCAATCGTCCTGCCTTTGACCATGTCCATCATTCGACCTTTATGAATAAGCGGAATATAACCGTCTCTTGCCCAGCTATATACGTTCGCCGCTCTTGGATCGGTAATCTCCCAAGCGGAGCCGTCAAGTAAATATTGCAACACAATAAAAGTCTGGAAATGCCCTAATCCGTAAGCGCCATTGTAGGGATGTCGATCATGCGAGATGAAGGATCCGTCCTGATACCAACCGTTCAATGTATCTACGTAGGGATAGATAGCGGCTTCAAAATCCCCTAATCGATCCCTTACTAGGGTCAGACGGCTTCCATCTTTCACAATAATCCCACGCAGAGCAATGGGAAGGGACTCCCACAATCGATTAGCGCCATAAGAGATCGTTGAACTGTCTGCATAGTTAGTTGGATCATTGGCAAACTCATGAATAGCATTCATATAATTGGTTATTTGTGTAGAAGTCAGTTCGTTGTACAGGAGCACGACAATATTGGTCAACGTAGTCGGTACGGATATTTCCCACAGATGATAGCTGGTCTGCCGAGTCATGGACTCATTATATTGATTGTCATACATCCAATCCAAGGCCTCCACCAGGACTAGCAGCAAGTCACTGTCGCCTTCCAGTGTCGACCCTTTAGTATGATAAGCCAAAGCCATACTGTATAACCGATTATAATTCTCATAAATATAACGGGACTCAATGTGAGTTGTATTGTTGACATCTGACCACAGATAAGTTCTTCCAGGGGCTGTATTCAGATTATCCCAATTGGTTTGCGCTTCACTGGTAATACTATCGATTCGAAATTGAATATCAGTGTCTGTTACTGGGGTCGAATACAGATTAGCGGCTGTCAAATAGTTATACCACTTGATACGCAATTCATCATATTGATCTAACGTGGCATGCGTTTTGTCAACCGGTGAGATGATGCCGCTTACCAAGAGTAAACATACAATTAACAGACAACTTAAGATTTTATGTAATAAATTTCGCATAATTTTACTAACCTCCTCCATGTTTTTCAATTTTGATACAGACAAACTCCCTAGAAACTTAATTACTCTCCTCTCATTCTTTTGATTGTATTTATATTGTTCATATAAATTATATTTGAGTTATGGAAGCGTTGTCAACAACAAAACAAAAAGGAACCTCGAATTAAAATTCAAGGCTCCCTAGAACGAATCACTATGTATTGTTCTTGCCAACATACAACCAACACTTCAATAAGTAAGCCAAAACTCTAACCTGATTCTATTATCTCATAAGTTGCTCTTTAGTCAGCTCATTCTGCTCGATCATAAGCTTCTTAAGCTCCTCTAATTGTCTGTTCAATATATCAATTTCTTGATTTTTCTGATTTCGCAAGGCAGTGATCTCAGATGTAAACCGGTTCATGATGGAATGATCAATGGCCGCCTTAACCACCACATATAAGAAAAGATAACCGATTATTACGAAAAACAGATAAAGCAACACTCCCATAAAGCCACGTCCCCTTCTCATATTTGAACAATGTGATAGTTACAGCCTATTAAATTATATCACTTTATCTGCTTTTTTTTCCATATCCGATATAGCATTAAGGTCACCACAAGGAACCCGCCGTAGACTCCTAAGGAAATCACAATATTTCTAGGCTCGGTAAGGAGATTATCCCCGATCATAGCAACTAGCAGCATCGCAGGTACTTTGCCCGCTGCAGAAGCGATTGCATAAGACAGAAAGGAAACTCGACTTAACGCTGCATAAATATTGATAACAATCGAAGGGATGATTAGAGCTAATCTAGCAAACAGGATGGTCAGGAAAGCATTACGCTCGAACATCACATTAACTCGCCCGATCCGATCATATTTCTGTAATATCTTGATACCCCATTCTTGATACCCGTAACGAACAATAAGGAACATGAGGATGGATGCAGCAAACGAACCGAACCAGGTTAGAAATCCTCCCCATACTGGACCAAATGCTGCTCCCAGCACACCGCCAACAACGGGGTATGGAATGATAGGGAATAAAGCCAAAATAGTTGCCAGAAGCGCTACAATAACCCCATTAGTTGTTTGATGAGACAGGCTAATATCAACTCCCCATATAAGTAGATAACAACAGCTATTCCTATGTATGAAAAGGCAATTGCAAGTTTCCTAAACATTCATTCTCTCCAATCTAGCTTTATATACCCTGCCCTGCTAATCTCATTGTACATGATCTCATTCTGTGTCGTAAAAAAAAAAAAGCCACGGAAAACGGCTCCATGGCTTGAGTTTTAAACCTTATTTCTTCACAGTTGAGTACCAGTCGTTTACTTCTTTGAAGCTGGCATCTCCGCCGGATGTTTTGAATTTCTGTTGGAAGGCTTCTAGTCCTGCTATCTGTTCAGCCCCAAACACTAGCTTAATCGTATAATCCCCTACCATCGTATTTAACTGCTGGAAGTTCTTCGAGAATTCAGGTAAATAAGGTGCGAAGCCTAGCGGGTCCGCAATTCTAGTGTTCTCCGGTTCCGTCCTGTTCATGAAGTTCCATGCATCAAACAAACGCATGTCTTTACGTACCCTTGCCTGCCAGTAAGTCGGATAGTTCTTGTCGTCGGAGCCCATCAAGTAGTTGTTCGCTGCATTCCGCTCATCTGTGAAAATAGGTTGAATTGGAGTATAAGTGCCGTCCTTGAACGTATAATGCTTGTTCTCTTCCCCGATCGCCATCGTTTTGAAGGTTTCTTTCTCAAGCTTGGCATTGATCCACTTGATTGCATCCTCCGGATGCTTCGATGCCTTAGGGATATAAGTAAGCCGATCGAACCCTCGTGTAGCTGAGAGACCTGCTTTTCCATCCTTCCCTTTGAGCGCCGGGATATAGACCGCCTTGGCAGCAGGAAAGTTTTTGTTTAATGCATCAGCAATTGTGGGTACATCCGCCCAGTTAAGTGCGATCATACCGGCTTTCCCGCTTGTAAATTTCTCTTTTGAGGTTGCATCCTTATTTGCCGCATACTCTTTATCCAGCAAGCCTTGCTTAAATAGTTGAGTAACAAAATTCACATAATCCTTGTAAGCAGGATCCAATATCCGAGGTGTCATCTTCCCATTCACGTCATTCCAGAAATTCGCTAATCCGAAAGCACCAGCAATATTACTAATGAAATGTGCATCTCCCTTAACGGTTAACGGAATATTCTTGTCGCCATTGCCGCCGGGGTCTTTCTCTTTGAATGCTTTGAGCACGGCTACCAGTTCATCCAGTGTTGTAGGGGCTTTCAGATTAACTTTTTCCAGCCAATCCTGACGAATGTACAAACTCTCAAAAACATTGGATATACTCTTCGTTGGAATCGCATACAATTTGCCATCTACTTTGGCGGCCTCGAGGGCTTCGGGATCAATGCTTGCTTTGATATTAGGGCCATATTTGTCAATGAGCGGGCCTAAGTCGACTAATGCGCCTTTTTTGGCATAATCCGAGTACAGCGCTTTGAAGTCCGTGCTTCCCAGTGTAGTAATGGCATCATAGGGTTCACCCGAAGCAATCAGAATGTTCAACTTATCTTGCGGTTTATCTTGCGGGAGCATGTCATATTGAACCTTGTAACCTGTACGGGTCTCCAAAAACTTAGCAACCGGATACGTGTTGTAATCGTCTTTTTGCCAAATTTGAAGCGATTTCAATTCTGGCTTCGGTCCGGCTGAGGGCGCTGATGATGCTTGGGTTGATGGAGTGCTTGCGCCTCCTTGTTCTGCTTCTTTGGAGGAGCAAGCAACAATCGACGTGACAGACAAGCTTCCTGCCAGTGTAAGCAGCATGACTTTCTTGTATTTCTTCAACATGTGAAACCTCCCTATTCTATTTGTAATATATCATTAAACCCTGGATGAAAGCATCCTGGGTAATAATGTAAGCCAGCACCCTCTACCCTTTTACGGATCCAATCAACACGCCTTTGACAAAATGCTTCTGTAAGTAAGGGTATACAAGCAGCATTGGAATGATCGAAGCAATTACGGTTGCTGAGCGGACCCCCTCCGGAGAGATATTCATCATATCGTCCACACTTTTATTCATAGCTGAAGAGCTGTCCGCATCCATTACAATATCCCGAAGATAAAGCTGTAGAGGCTTCAAGCCTGGATCATTAATGTACAGCATCGGATGAAAGTAATCGTTCCAGAAGTACACCGCATAGAACAAAGCAATCGTAGCTAGAACCGGACCGCTTAATGGCAAGACAATTCGGAACAGAATTGTTATGTTGCGAGCACCATCCATTTTGGCTGACTCTTCTAATGCTTCCGGCAGCGATTCGAAATAGCTTTTGATCACTAACATATTGAACACACTGATGAGCGCGGGCAGAATTAACGACCATAAGCTATTGATTAGATGAAGCTCCTTCATCAGCAAATAATTGGGAATGATCCCCCCGTTGAACAGCATAGTGAACACGAAGAGCAGCATGATGAACGAGATTCCTGGCAAATGACGTTTGGACAAAGGATAGGCTGTTATTGCCGTGAGCGCGATTGCAAGAAAAGTGCCAATCACGACTACGAGAGTGGATATTCCAATAGATTGGATGAATTGACCTGAAGAAATGACATATCTCATCGTCTCTAGCTGGAAGCCTACAGGAAACACACCTACTTTTCCGGATACTACAGCCGTCTCTTCACTCAAGGCCTTGGATAGCACATTGGCCAGAGGAAGCAAGGTTGCCAATCCGATCATTATAAGAAAGCTGTAGATGAATAGATCTAAGACTCTGTCACCGATTGTTTTTCTATGCACGATACACCCCTCCTACCAGATACTGCGTTTCATTAATTTTTTGCTTAGTTCATTGCCGAATACGATCAGAATCAACCCAACCAAGGAATTGAATAATCCGACAGCGGTACTGAAGCTGTAATCTTGCTGGCCAAGCCCTATTCGATACACGTAAGTGCCTATGACATCCCCGGATTCATATACAACGGAGTTATACATGGTTAGGATTTGCTCTGTACCCGCCTCCAGCAAGTAACCGAGTCGCAGGATGAAGATCAGAATAATCGTTGGCAGAATGCCAGGCAATGTAATGTGAATCATCTGTCTGATCCTGCCCGCTCCATCAATAGAGGCTGCTTCATATTGCTCTTGCTCGATGGCTGCTATAGCGGCGATGAATATAATGGCGTTCCAACCCGCTTCCTTCCACCCTGCAGTGAAGACCAGCACACTTCTAAACCGCTGG
>FWWL01003339.1_pt1 | contig 29665 bp, 28 predicted proteins | sample 2228331 | NCBI WGS metagenome assembly FWWL01 (sample SAMEA103939775, study PRJEB20133) | metagenome
TTTTTTAATATGTTTTCTTTCTTCACGCTTTTATAGATTTTTGATAACTTTAAAAATCAGTTGGCTTGCCCATATCTGTGTATCTCCTCTTGGTTTATTTGCAATTTACGCAATAAGAAATATTCCATGTGCATCAATATAAGTATCTTTTTGGGGCATTGGATAATAAAAAAGTTAGAATAAAACCTTTTTATCGTCACAGGTTACACGAAAATATGTTAAGAATATTCGAGTATTGGAACAGTTTTCTGGGACTGTGATTCAATGAGAGAATAGAAGCCTCTGGCAAGATAGATTCCAACGCTTTCGAAAAAACCACTTAGTAAGCTACCTAAACCTCTCTTTTTTTGGCTAAAATCGCATGTGGTATAACGTTCAGATATGTTTGCTACTTCTGCCGCAATTTTTTTAGCGTCTTCCTTTCTGCCAATAGAGTCTACTAACCCAACGGCGTATGCCTGCCTGCCAGTATAGATCTTTGCTTCAAATACATCAGGATCTGTTATTTTATTGCCGCGATGCTTTAGTACATCTGATTTAAACTCTTCAAATGTATCTAGCAGGATAGCGTCTATCAGCTTGAGGTCTTCTTTAGTTACGTTACGAGAAGAAGATAGAAAGTCTTTGTATCTTCCTGATTTGTAAGAGGTTGCGTTAATCCCTAACTTCTCAAAGAGCCCAGCGAGAGTAACGTGATCTATTCTTACGCCTATACTACCGACTATTGCATCTGGATGAGCCACTATGTGTTTAGCAGGCAGAGTAATGTAGTAACCACCAGAGGTTGCAACTTCTTCAATATAAACAACTATTGGTTTGCTGTAATTTTTTAGTGTGTAGTAAATTTCTTTAGTTGGATAAACTCCGCCACCAGGACTGCTGACCACTAAGAGAAGTCCTTTTACATAAGGTTTCTTTTCAATATCCTGCAGATCAGATATGATTTTATCTGAACCACGTGTTTCAATCCCAAAAAATGTTTCAGTGCTATCTTTCACAAGAGTATCGCTTATCTGATACTCTGAAATACACGGAACCATGGTCTTTGCTGTCTCGTCTAGGAAAGAGAAGACAGTCAAAAATGTTATTATTAAAATGATTCCTATAAAAATTAACAACCATTTGTGTTTCAGTATGTTTCGGAAGATAGGATCCATATAAAGTCTTTAACCCTAAGGATTTAAATAGCTGATTTGGAAATTGAGTGAGTTTAGGAAAGTTATATTAATTTAAGTTTGACTAAGGAAACAATGGGCAAAATCGGTAAATTTATGCCTGATATTCAATTTTTTAATATATCATGAAGGCAATATGAGAAATTGACGCATACTTACTATTAGAATATGCAGATTGCTTAAGAGAGGAAATGAGAAGAAGGAATATCGTTAAGAGTTTATTTCAAAAATCATTTTTAAGAAGCTTACAAATTCTTTTTGAACAAGATGTGCACTGAGTCGGACAGGTCAGAAACATTCTTTTTGCATTTTTCAAAGTGTAGAAAAAAAATAGTAAAGCAAATAAATAGAAAGAAAGTTCTTCAACGAGTATCATATAACCACTACAGAAGTAAATACCTTTACCATGAATGCTAATAAATAAGCTATTACGAAGTAGTAAACTAATGCCATCACTACTATTTTTAAGGACTTGATCTCAGAATGAAGAGCAGCAATGGTAGGAATACAAGGAGTGTAAAACAAAACGAAAACTATGAATGCTAATGCAGAGCTTCTATCAAACTCTTTTTCTAGCACATATATCAGTTCTTCAGGATTTAGTCCATAGGTAGTAACAAGAGAAGACAATATAACTTCTTTTGCAAAGACACCTGTTAAAAGAGACAGTGAGATCTGCCATGACGAAAATCCTAATGGATGAAAAAGTGGAGAGATCGTAGCTCCAATAAGCCCAGCTATGCTATTTTCAGAACCGTAATCAACACCGTACGGAAGAGTAGATAATATCCAAAGCAGAACGCTTGCATATACTATTATTGTACCTGCTCTTTGAAGAAATTCCTTTACGGTAAGCTTAGTCTGCAGTAAGAGGTTATTGAGACGTGGGGGCTTGTATAAAGGCAATTCTAGAACAGAGAAGTCTTCTCTTGGGCCAAGACCTTTGTTAAAGATTAATGCAGTTACCAATGCAACTGTAAGGCTGAGGGAATAGATAATAAATAGATAGAGAGCTTCATTATGTGGAAAAAATACTCCTATTAAAATTGTGTAAATTGGTAATCTTGCAGAACAAGAAACCAAAGGTATGCTAAGTGCTGTTACTAACTTGCTCTTTTTTTCGTAGATTATTCTAGTATAAAGTATTGCTGGTACGTTACAAGAAAAACCGATCAGAAAAGGAATTACCGACTTACCGCTTAGACCCAGATCGCGAAGATATTTATCTAACAAAACAGCTACTCTCGGAAAATACCCGAAGTCTTCTAGCCCATATAGCAACAAGAGAAGAATTGTTATTTGGGGTAGAAAGATAATTACTATCCCTATTCCTGGAAAAATTCCTTTCTCAAATAGTGATGCAACCCAAGCTGGGAATATTAAGGATAATAACATCCCAGTTAAACTATTCCATGCCTCATCAATTAAAAAGGAAAGTGGTTTTGCAACGTGAAATGAGATATAAAAAACTAAAAAAATCACAACGAAAAACAAAATAAGACCAAAAATTGGATGCAATGCGAACAAATCAATTTTATCAGTAAGATTCTGAAAAAAGCCCCTCTGTATTTTGTCATTGTTGATCTTTTTCGCATCAGAAGTTAATGAGAGTATTTTCGAGTACCTATCTTCTGGTAAATCGATAGACACAAGTTTTTTTTTGGGTTTTTCATTTGTTGAAACTGAGAGCACTGTTTTAATGAATTCCTTTATGGTATCAGAATTGCTCCAGTCTATCCAGCAGAAAGGTATATCATATGCATTGGCCAGCAAATTGGAATCTATCACTGTCTTGTTTGAAGATATGACGTCTTTCATGGTGAGTGCAACGACTAGATTATTGAATCTTTCTGCGAGTAGTGTGGTTAAGTACAAGTTACGTTCGAGATTCGAGGAATCGACTACTTGGACTATCACATCAAACTTTTCATTTGTTAAAAAATCTATTACCAACCGCTCATCTTCGGTCATTGGATTTAGATCATATATTCCCGGCAGATCAAAAAATTGAATTGTTTCTGCTCCAAATTTGCATGTGCCAATTCTAATATCAACTGTTTTTCCTGGCCAATTGGCTACTTTTTGGCATTGTTTAGTTAAATAGTTGAAAATTGTTGTCTTACCTACATTAGGATTACCCACCAGCGCTACTCTGACCATATATCTACCTCTATTTTTTCAGCGTAATCTCTGGGCAATGCGTAAACACCATTAAAAACCTTAATTATTAAAACATGTGATTTGTTATAGATAACTTCTACTTTACCGCCTTGATAAATGCCCATTGCTATCAAACGCTGTTTGATATGGTAGGGTAAACCAATCTGTATTATTTTAAGATCCCTTTTAACAGGTGCAGTTAAAATATTCATAGCGAATATACAATATGTATTGGTTATTAAAGAGATTTAGCTAACTAATATGCCAAAAGTGAATTAGTCTAAAGAGTGTTTAAAAATGCTAGAAGGTCTTCTGACATCAATAATAATTGTGTTACCAGCAATGGTGGCAAACTCAACTGCCTTGATATTAGGCGGTAGCGGACCACTGATATCTGAGCGATATTTCGGTAAAAATAAGACTATCCGCGGATATATATCTGCTGTTTTTGGTGCGATGCTAACTTCTCTTTTTTTATATGAGCTGACGAGACATGGTATATTAGCACTACCGTTAAACGGGCCGGCTGTTTATATAATAATTGGTTTTTTGCAAGGAAATGGTGCAATGTTTGGTGATTTACTAGGTAGCTACATCAAAAGAAGAAACAAAATTTTAGAAGGAGAAGAACTTAAAATAATCGACCAGATAGGTTTCATTGTGTTTGCAATCATATTCACCATACCAATCTATGTTTTTGAAATGTTAGATATTGTAATAATACTCTTGCTCACATATGGACTGCATAAGACAACAAACCTTTTGGCTTACAACTTACATATGAAAGACAGAAAAAACTGAAATATGCGAAAATTAATATTCAATGCCATATCTTCCAACTAATCCAGAATCATGAAACGGATGTTTGAGCATTTTATTTTCTAATATGATATCAAACCTTTCTGCAAGAGAGGTGGTCATTCCTCTGCCTGTGGCAATAAAGATCTCTGCTCCAGCACGAAAAGATGCTTTGATAAGAAGATCTATCTCGTGAAGTGTAATATACTTTAACCAGTAAGCGGTTATTAGCTCGTCCAAAAGTATCAAGTGATCTTTTCTTGAATTGATTATTGATACCACTCCTTCTAGCATCATTTTTTTTCTTTCCTTCTCATAGCCTTTAACCTCTATGAAACAATCCATACCTGGTGCATGCGTTCCTTCTTTTATGTTCTCTGAAAAAATACTATGCTTACCTATCTGGACCACCATTACGTTTTCAAAGTTTTCTCTCAGGAAAATTACTTCTCCTGAGAAACCACCACCTTTCAAGTACTGTACGCAGAGGCAGTTTTTACCTTCAAGCGCATGCTTAAGTAAAAGACCTGTTGCTCCAGTCGTTTTGCCTTTGCTTTCGCCTGTCAACGCCATCTTGAGCATTTAACTCATTCTCTTATCTTGATAAAGCGGTTGATCAGTGGTGTTATGATTGGATACTTGACAATGTAATCTTTCAATACGATTATCCTATAGATGACCAAAAAATTGATTAAAGCATATAGCACCACCAGTATGACAAAAGTAAGAGGTATTGATGAATTAAGAATTTTGAGTAGCTCTGTGACATCAGAAGAAAGGACAAGAGCTAGAAAGATATTCAAAACAAGAGAAAAAACCACTAACAAAAAAAAGAACCCAAAGATGGCTAAGCTCTGAGCATAGTTGTATTTTATTGCTCTTTTTTTGGTAAGGAAAAACAGTATAATTCCAACAACGACAAACGCAGGAAATAGTGAGATTAGTGCAAACAAAGAAGGGAAAAATGCATCAAAGAAGCCTACATATTCTCTGTTCAGATAAGGTTTTTTAGAATGAACATCTACTTTTATCTTTTTTCTTATTGTTTTGATAGGCAACCCACTCCCCCTTTATCTGTAGATTTATTAACAGCTCTTATTTTTATATGTGTGTGGCATCAAGGTTAAAGAGCCTGCATGCATTTATATACGTCTGGTTATATACTTCCGCCAGTTGGAGACATTTGTATTCAGCGATCTGCAAAGCAGATTCTTTTATTTTTTCAAGCGTTTTCCCAATGTAGGGATAGTCAGTTTCTATTAAAAGTTTTGTAATTTGTGTAGAGATTATAACTTTTTTCCTCTTTTTGCTCCTTATCGGCGGAATAGATATATAGAAATCCATATCTGTCAGCTTAGATGCAGTTTTTTCATCACCTGAATAAGCATGCATTACACCAGATAACCTGTAAGATGAAAGAACTTCAGGGAATTCGGCTTCTGCATCACGTGAGTGAATAATAACCGGGAGATAATTCATCTCTGCGATAGAGAGTTGGACCTCCAACAGTTTTTTCATACCGGCTCTATGCTCAGGTTTACCATAGTGATAATCCAAACCAATCTCACCAATTGCAACCACTTTCTTTTCGTTTTTTATTAAGGAAGTTAAGGTATCACGGAGTTCTTCCAAAGAATCGAGTGAAAATCTGCCAAATATATATTCGTGTGGAGAGATACCTACTGCTACATAACAGTTTTTATTTCTGTTAACGTAATCAAGAGATGCCTTGATAGAATCATATGAATATGAAGGAACTATAAATAGCGTTTTTTGATTCAGTTTATCTGGCGGGAGCTGAAACAAATGACAGTGACTATCTGCAACATTTAAATCCTGCACGTATTCAGAAGTGATTCTGTTCATGGTCTTTGGGTTTTTTCTTCAGAAGATTGCACTACATCCGATTCATGAGAAAGAGAGATCTCCGCAACTTCGCTTAGTTCCCTAGAAGAAATAGTCTTCTGAGGGGGATTAGGTTCAATTACAGAGATTGCCATTATACCAACATCTTTGCCGAACTTTGTTCTAAAGAGTTCGCGCAGTGCTTTTATCTTGTAGCCGTTTTTTCCAATGGCTTTGCCACGTTCTTCATCTGGTACATAAACCAAGTACTTACCGTGCCGCTCTTTAATCATCAGTATCTTAATATCATCGTAGTAGCTGTTAAGCATGACATATGGATCTTCAAAAAATTCAGTCACTATAATCATCTTGTTAGCAAAATCATTCTTCAAGCGCTTTATGTTTGCACCTTGGTGACCTATGGCTTTATTTTTCATACCATCTGGAACAACAAACAAGTTGTAGTCTTGACCAACGTAAACCTCTTTAGGAAGAAATTTGCATACTTTTTCAAATTTCAACATTGCCTGAAGCTTATCCTGATCAGTAGTCTGAGTACTCTGTCCCATCTAGAGCCACCATCTTATAATTTGTAAGTCATATTATGCCTCTGGCTTTAAAAGTTGTGAATCTCCGAAATCACTCACCGCTATCACAGAAATGGAATGCGCTCGGCCACATACAGAACCAAGTTCTACTGAAGTAAAAGGTACTTCTAAGAGGCGGACATTCGCAAGTCGCGCATAATGTGCAATTCTCTTTTTGCTAAGGAGAGGTATGTTGTTTGCAAGTATTACGGCAAGCGGTTTTGAGGTCATTACTTCTTTTATTACTTTTCTTGTACCGATCACGTACTTTCCTGTGTTTATGAGTGTTCTGATTTCTTTGGCATAGTCCATAAGATTCACCTCTTCATCTTAAGCTTTATTACACCAGTACCTACGGGCATGGTCTGGCCAACTATGATGTTCTCAGTTACACCTATTAGGTAATCAGATTGCCCTGAAACTGCTGCTTCGACCAAGTGCCTCACTGTCTCTTCGAACGCAGCACGTGCAAGAACTCCTGCCTTTTGACCACTCAGCCCATGCCTGCCTACTGATTTCAAAACACCATCAGAGGTCATAGCATCGGCAAGCAACATTATGTGGCGTACATCGACGTTTAAGTTTTGCATGTCCATAACCTGCTTTAGTTCCTTGACCAGTGCCTGCCTAGCTGCTTCTATACCATAAACTGAAAGAATCTCTACTACGTTGTTGGTATAGACCCGTTTTTTGTCTATTTTTGGGTTCTTCAGGACACCGAGTAGGTTTGAACCAACAGTTCTTATAAAGTATTCGTCGTTTTCATCCTTAGAAACAAATGCTTTTTTTATCCCTGCAACCCCTTTTAGAAGAATACCATTCAGTTTAGTAGCAAGCTTCTTTAGTTCCCTGAATGGGTGCTTGCGGTTTTCAATCGATTGTTCGATTGCAATCTTATTTTTCTTGGTCTTTAATTTGAACCGTTCTTTTTTCAATATAGAAAGTATGTTATCAAAGCTGAGTGAATATACTTCAAGTAGCTCCGGCTTTACCTTTAAGATAATCCTGTTTTTTTCAAAATCTTCTTGGATTTTTGCTACATCCCCGAGACAGGTTGCTTCAAGCTCAGATGCTACTTCCTGAGCTTTTTTTTCATTCTTAGAATACTCAGACGTTAGATATATCGTCATCATCTCTTTCTTTGGCTTTTTTTTGGCATCAACCAATTCTATCAAACGCGGTAATCCAGTAGGAACTTGTTCAGCTACTCCCGCATAGTGAAAAGTCCTCATAGTCATCTGTGTACCTGGCTCACCCAGGGATTGCGCAGCAACTATTCCAACAGCTTCTCCATAGGCAATCTCCTGTTTGGCAAATATCATTTCTTCAATAGGATCATTGACAATAGACATAATCTTTTTCTTCATAAAACCACTCCCCTATACTATTTTACGCCCAACTTTTCTGCTTGTTCAGGATCAAAAACCCTACCATAGTCAAAACCTTCTGCACCATACTTGAATTGAATGATTCTGCTTAAAGAATCCCTAACGCTCAGGTCTTCTGCAACAATCAAATCCTGCAAGGCGTTGATGAGCCTCCTCTGCATGTATCCAGATCTAGCAGTCCTAATAGCTGTGTTTACAAGAGATTCTCTACCACCTGCACTATGCATGTAGTACTCTATCGGACTTTGTCCACTTCTGAAAGAGCTAAGCACAAACCCTTTTGCCAAACCACCTATGTCGCCCCGCATGAAATGAGGCAATACCCTTTTTCTGTAGCCGCGTCTGATACGCTTGCCTCTTACTGCTTGTTGACCTATCAGCCCACACATCTGTATAACGTTGAGCAAACTTCCTCTTGCACCTATTTTTGCCATAATGTATGCCCTGTTATTCTGGTCGAGTTTTTTGCTGAGGTGCTTACCTATTTCGTTTCTGATCTTTGAAGTCAGCTCCATTACCTTTTCTTCAAATGTCTCCTTCATCGTAAGACCAAAAGTACGCTTCATGGTTTTTTCAGAAAGCTGGTTGACGAGCTTTTCTATTTCTTTAAGACCGTTTTGTTTTATAGCACCTATCTCTTCCTCAGTCTGCTTTCCAATATCGTAATCTCTAAGCGAGACGCCCATACCAAACTTTATGAGAAGGTTGAGACCCAAGCACGTAGAAGCATCAATGAACCATCTCGCATACGCATAGCCTTCTTTTTTTATTATCTGTTGCAGTATCTGCTTTGAATATATGTTGTTGTCGAGGCTGCCTTTCTTCAGGATACCCTTCTCAATAACTACTTCTTCACCAAATTTGTTAGTCTCTCTTAAGCTGATGCTGTCTGGAAGCAGCATCGAAAATACGTATCTGCCCGAATACTTGCCGTTTTGCAAATCAGGAGCTGGAATATTTGTTATGCCTATCGCATATAGGAGATCTGAAACCAAAGTCTTATCAAGCTCGACATTATCACGTGTTAGGAAATAGATGGCAGAGACATGATCTTCATGCGGCTTTATGATGGGTGCATTGTACCTAGGCGAAACTATTTGTCTATGAACCTTGAGGAGTATGTCAGCTTCCACCTGCGCTTCTTCGTCTTGAATTATGTGGAGGTTCATCTCGTCGCCATCAAAATCAGCATTGTATGGAGGACACACAATGGGGTTTAGTCGCAACGTTTTCCCCGGTAGTATCTTAACTGTATGACACATTATAGATATCCTGTGCAGAGACGGCTGTCTGTTAAACAAAGCAATGTCGCCATCAATGACTTGGCGCTCTACTATATAACCTGGCTCAATGCTGTTTGCAAGGTCTTCTTTTATAGTTGGCATTACACGTATTTTCCTTCCGTCAGGCCGTATAACGTATATTGCCTTTGGATAATCATCTGATAGGATGTATTGCTTGCATTTTTCTATGTTCCATGCAGTTACCCTTATCGGAACGGTCAGTTCTTCAGCAATAGCCAAAGGTACACCTACCTCATCAATAGAAATATTTGGATCTGGCGAAACAACAGTCCTAGCCGAAAAGTTGACTCGCTTTCCAGAAAGATTGTATCTAAATCTTCCTTCTTTACCGCGCAAACGCTGCGCAATTGTTTTAAGCGGTCTACCGCTCCTGTGCCGTGCAGGAGGGATATTAGGCGATTCGTTATCGAAATAAGTTGTAACGTGGTACTGCAATAGTTCCCAAAGGTCTTCAATTATTAGTTGCGGAGCACCGGCGCTTATGTTTGACTCAAGCCGCTGATTGATACGCATTATGTCTACCAGTTTATGGGTCAGATCATCTTCGCTTCTTTCACCTGTTTCAAGAGTAATAGAGGGTCTAACGTTGATGGGCGGAACGAGTATGTTCTCAAGTACCATGTAATCTGGCCTGGCTACTTCTGGGTCGATGCCCAAATTTATTAGATCATCGTTGGGAACTTTCTTCAACCACTCTTTTATCTCAGTTGGCATCAGTGTCTCCGGGTTTTCGTTCCTTACGTAGAGGAACGTTGTTGGCTTCATAAGTCGTACTGGATAAATGGGTGCACCACAGTGAATGCACTTGGACTTGGGAGAAGCTTCGGTTTGATCATCATCTTCCTCTATATTTTTCTTTAAGATTTCTACTTCTTTCTTGCGGACCACCTGCAACCTGCCGCATTCCCTACAAGTGTGTTTCAGAACATGAAGGATAACCTTAGCAAATGCAGGATGTATGACAGGCCTAACGAGTTCGATATGGCCAAACTCACCTTGACATGTCCTTATGTTGCCGCCACACGTCTTGCACTTAAGCCCTGGATCTATGACACCTAAACGCGGGTCTACTAGCCCGCCATCAATAGGATAACCATCGTCATCGTATGTGTCTGGAATAGTTATCTTTGCAGCAGATAACTTAAGTATTTGTTCTGGCGAAAAAACACCAAATTTGATCCTATCTATTATTTTCCTAATCTCTCCGTGTTCTGCCATATGAAAATCACCATTAAATAAATCACTAAGCCTTATCCTTAAGCAAGATCTTTGGGAATATACCCATCGATTTTATTTCATCTATCAAAAGCTTGAAAGCGTAGCTCATCTCAACAGGCTCAATTTCTGTAGATTTACAAAGCGGGCAGTAGTCAATGTTCTTTATGTAGTCATGAATACCGAAATAGCCGCACTTCGTACAAACGAGCTGCACCGACACATCACTTTCTTCAAGCATACGCTCCTTTATGAGCATGCTGGCCCCGTAACCAATGATACAATCGCGTTCCATCTCCCCAAATCTAAGGCCTCCTTCTCTTGCCCTTCCCTCAGTGGGCTGATGCGTAAGAAGCTGAACAGGTCCTCTTGCACGCATGTGCATCTTATTCGACACGAGATGATGAAGCTTTTGATAGTAGATCACACCTACAAATATCTTGGCTTTTACCTTCATGCCTGTATAACCGTCATAAAGCTCTTCTTCTCCGTATTCGTCGAACCCGTACTGCTTCAGCATTTCTCTTATTTCTTGCTCTTTCGTTCCTTCAAAAGCAGTACCGTCTACGTCCTTACACGTAACACATTTAGCTTTGCCTCCAAGCATCTCCAGAATGTGGCCCATCGTCATCCTACTTGGAATGGCGTGCGGATTTATGATTAAATCAGGCACTATGCCTTCTCTTGTAAATGGCATGTCTTCTTGCCTTACCATGAGTCCAACAACGCCCTTTTGGCCATGACGCGAAGCAAACTTGTCTCCGATTTCAGGTACTTTGAGGCTCCTTACTCTTACTTTGACCAACAAGTTGCCGCTCAGAGTTGTCGTCAGCATTACTGAATCTACAGTGCCTGAATCACCTGCCTTTACATAAAGAGAGCTCTCACGCTCTTTTTCTTCTACTACACCGAACACAGAAATCTCTTCCAAAAACCGCGGAGGAGATACCTTTCCTACAAGTACATCACCTGCCTTTACATCTACCTGAGGAGTTATTATTCCGTCTTCTTCTAGATTTCTGTAGGCTTCTTCACCACGATAGCCGTTCACACTTGGCCCTGGGATGCAGAACTTGTCCTTTTGACCACCCGGGTACCGCCTTTCCTCGACCTCGTGGGTTTTGAAAAAGACGCTCCTCGCAAGACCTCTTTCCACAGCATTCTTGTTCAGTATTACTGCATCTGCCATGTTATAACCGTAGAATGAAGTTACTGCCACTACAAAGTTTTGACCTGCAGCACGCTCGTTCAAGTTTAAAATCTCATACGGTTTGGTCTTTACTAAAGGCTCCTGTGGGTAGAACATTATGTGTGCACGCGTGTCATTTCTCAATGTGTAGTTCAAAGCATACGTACCAAGCGCCTGTTTTGCCATGGAACAAGCCATTGTAATTCTCGGCGAAGAGTTGTACTCAGGATACGGCAACATTGAAGCAACTACACCGAGAATAGAAACCGGTTCTATCTCAAGGTGTGTGTGCTGTTCAGTTAGTTCAGCTTCTGTAACAGCAATGAATGCATGATGGTCCTCCTCTTCTGCGTCTAAGTATTCAATTATTCCCATTTTCAGAAGCTTTTGCCAGGTAAGTTCCCCTCTACGTATCTGTTCGAGGATTGAAGGAGTAAGCTTACTCTTTCCGTTTTCTACTATTATGTACGGCCTTCTCGCCCTACCTGGATCGCTGTAGATGTAAAGCTCGTTTTCTTCTTTGTGGTAAGCAACGTTTACTTCATGGCTTAACAAGCCCAGGCGTCTCTTTTCTATAATGAGTTTAGCAACAAGATCTCCATCATTGCAGTAACCTATCTGTCTACCGTTCAAAAAAACAGGTACTTTTTTCTCAGAGATCGCCTTGCTCTCTTTTTTTATCAGCTCACTAATGGTTTTTTCATCTGGTTTCGAAGCCTCCCTAGACCTTTTTTCCAAGCCGAGCACGAGTTGCTCATCAAGTACCGTCTCTTCAGATTCAACATCTGATTCTTTTGCCTTCTTTGCCATCTCACTCACCCTCACTTATTTCCTCAACCAGATTCAGTCGTTTCAGCATTTCCTCGATCAGCGGCTCGTCTTCGCCTACAGAAAAGTTAGCAAGAAGGGCAATGTTCTTTACAAGAGAACAGCTAGGCCCCTCTGGAGATTCGTTTGGACAGATCTTTCCCCAGTGCGTACCGTGAATGTCTCTTGCCTCAAAGTGAGGATGCTTTCTGCTCAAAGGAGAAATCAAGCGCCTTAAGTGAGATAGTGTCGACAAATAACTTGTTCTGTCTAGTAGCTGAGAAACTCCTGTCTGGCCAGCGATCCAGTTTCCTGTAGCCATAGAATATCTAATCCTGTCAGAAAAAGCATCGGGCCTAACAAGTGTTTGAGGCAATAACTTTCTGCCACGGGCATCTGCCCTGCTCGCCTGATAGGAAATGTCCTTTATGAAAAACTGAAACGCATATCTTACTAGTTCTTCGATTAGGTCTCCGCTCAACTTTACACGCTTGTTTGAATAATGGTCCTTGTCGTCAGGACGAATCTTCTTATGAGCAACTAGAATGGCTTTCTCAGCCATCTTAGCCAAATAGCGCGCCTTCTTCAGCCTTAGATGTGGTTCTACGCCTATGTGAGGCAAAAGATATGTATCGAGAAGTGCTTCTGCACGCTTTATCTTATACTCAAGAGGCTGTGAAGGTGCTGCTTTTCTGCCCAATAACTCAATGGCTTCTTGTGTATTAGATGTAGAGTCTTCCTCGAGATTGAGAAGAACTTCTCCCCTAATAAACGGCTCGGGAGAAAAATAGCTCAAAATCTCTTCATCTGTGCTCAGCCCCAGTGCTCTCATAAGGGTCACTAGCAACACGTCTTTTGGAGATGCAGGAAACGTGACCTTCAGCGTCCCCTCTTGCGAACGTTCTATGGCACAGCGTGCTTTGAAACCAAAACGGGCCGAAAAAACCTTTGAAACTATCTTATAGTTGTTTTCTTTGGAAACCATTATCTTGTTAGAAGTTAAGTCCTCGAGAGAAACAAGGACACGCTCGCTACCGTTTATGATAAAATACCCCCCAGGGTCTTTTGGGTCTTCACCTACCTGAATGAGTTCTTCATCAGTTAACTTGTAGAGGTGACAAAGCTTGGACTTTATCATTACAGGAAGCTCGCCTATGTAAACTTCATTGTAATGACGCTTTTCAACCCCCTCGTAATAAGGAATTATATCTAAAAAAATAGGTGATGAATAGGTAAGGTTTCTCAAACGAGCTTCAATTGGATAAATGTGCCTTCTCGCACCGTCAGCTTCCATAATAGTGGGCTTTTCAAGGCGTACCTCGCCAAACTTGAGCTCATAGCCTTCTACTGGAGTTTGGATACCAACTATCTTTGATATGAGTTCTTGAAAACCTTTTGTGATAAATTTGTTGTAGGAATCTATGTGTTGCTGAACAAGACTATTCTCCTGAAAATATAAAGATATCAAACTATCTCGCACAGATGTCATATCATCTACACCTTTAATAAAGAATGATAATCATGGAGCCACGACTACACGGTAGTACAAATACTTTCCTACGTAATCGTTTCTTGTGATCTCGATAACATCTCCTATCTTTGGATTTAAATGCTGGATAGCAGGATCTGTAATAAGGATTTTTGGAAGCTTGTCCTTTGTGACGTTATATGTATCTAAAAGTTTTTGAGTTTCTTCTTCAGTCATTATCCTGTGCTGCGGAACCAATAAGTTGTCTAAAGGTACTTCTTGCTTTTTTGGCCTAGGCAAAAAACCACCAGCTAATCACGACGTAACGACCTTATTTTTAAAGTGTAAAGTGTTATATACAGCTAAAGATTTATAAAGATTTAGTTGCTAAATCTACGCGCTTATTCTAGGTCCCAATTTTAAAAATTGTTGAGATTAATTTTTTATTAGTGTTAGAAAAAAATAATTGGTGTGAGTATGTACCACCAAAAATTCACTGAGTTTATGCCATACAAAGCAGCAGGACAGAAAAAACTACAACGGATTGTTGAAAAAAACAGAGAATCCTCAAAAAACAGCCACTTTTGGTGGAAATACCTACTTTCATGGTAGCTTCTTCTCCTGAAGATTCAGTAAAAAAAGTATCTGAGTACTTAGAAGAGAATGATGTAGAAGAACTAATCCTCAGGTTTGCAAGCCCTCTTGAGAATAAGAATAATCTACTCCCTGGTATTGGTAGAAGCATTAGAGTCTCTGACTTTTCTCCATCTGCGATAAGAGATGTTGCGGAAAAAGTCATAAGCTCAGGAGAAGATAACTATATCCGCTATCTAGAAAAAGAATATGGGATTACAGACCCAAGGAGACCGTATATCATAATACAGGAATACATACCATGGGACAAATGCAATGGATTTCATATAATGTCTCACAATAGCATCTATGACGGCGAAATAAACTATGTGCACGCAATAATAACTCTCCCAGAGCGATCGGTCATCAGAATAACCCAAAAAACAGGCGATTACAAAATTGAACATTCAGTGTATCTGGAAATAGATGGTAAAAAAGACCGTTCTCTCATCAAAGAAAAAATAAACGATGAGTATATTACGCGAATAGAAAATGCACTAAAAACAGTACATGAATTAATAATGCTCATTAAAAGAGAGCTGGGCATAAACCAAGTAGAGCTCGAATTTTCACATGTTGAAGAAAAGCTCTTTGCTCTGCAGATGCGAGAGGTTAATGCGATCCGTCCACAAAAACGCCCCCTGAAAAGAATGGTGCAAGGACCTATTTACGACATGTTAAAACCTACTATTTTTAGGGGAAGCACAACGTTCACTACAAATAATGTTTTAGTTTTTCCCTATGAAACAAATAGACATACGGGACTCTTGGCTTTGTATCTTCTCAACATGATGATGAAAAGAAACAATTCTAATTATATGTTGCTTACTTACAACCTCTCACTTGGCAAAGAAAGCGAGACATCTCATAGATTCATTCCCCTAATAAGCCAAGCAAAAGGGATCTTGATGCTTTACTTTGATGATTCTCCTCTCATACCACATCCCTTTGCTTTACACGGCCACCTAGATAGATACATCTGGGAAGAAGAAAAAGCAAAGATGTATGGATCTGCAGAGGCTCTCAGCAGCGCCTTAGAAGATGATGTGGACCTAAACACTTTTTTTTATAGCAATCTATCACATTTAGTAGTACCTACACGAAATATGGTGTGCGTACTATTAGACTCCTGGGAAAAAGAAAAAATTTTTTTGCCGCCTGAAATCCAAGAAAAGAAAATAGCAGAACAATTATTCAGTGAAATCAAAATTCAAAGAATCCGAATATATGTGCTAAAGAAAAACCTGACGATAGTAGCTGATGAGGCAAACGAATTGCTTGGAAGAAATACGAACTCAGGCCTGTATTTAGATTAAGCAGAAGAATCTAGACATTTCGAAGATGCGGTAGCCGGGATTTGAACCCGGGTCTAAAGATTGGCAATCTCTCGTCCTACCAGGCTAGACTACTACCGCATAAATAGGCAAATTTCTAATAATAAAAAATTGTTTTTAAAGATATGATATTTTCTTTTTCTTGGGCAGCACAGGTAAAAGTGGCTTTTCTGCACTAACTAGGTCGCTTCCTTTTTTAGCCTTTTTAACTAAAGCTCTACGCTTCTCCTCGCTTGAAAAAAAATCCTTTAATACATCATGAGATTTCCTTTTCTCTAATGATTTGCTCTTATCAGATGCCATCAATATATTTTATTTATCAAACCTGTTTTTAAGCATGAATATGCTATCAAAGAAATTGTGTTCAAGTCCAAAAACTAAATGCATTATGCCCAAAAGAATGTTGGTTTGGTAGGCAGGAATATAAAAAGATGATATTCATAAATTGCTTAAAAAAAAAGAAAGCAAAGGCAGAAGCCTAAAGCAGTTCTATTTCACTGAATCTCTTGCTTGCAACACCAATGCTTCCTGGGTCTGCCTGCGCGGCTACTAATGGCTTACCCAAAATAGCAGGAGATTTTATACCAGTGACGATTGCACAAACAAACAGTCCGTTTCCATACTCTTGTGTTATTCTCGCACCCAGCTTGACTTCTGCTTTAGCATCAAACTGTTCAGTTATCTTCTCACCTATCTCAATTGCTTCGCCAAGAGTAAGATCTTCTGAACCAGAAATGTGGATCAATGCCCCTTTAGCTCCCTCAAGTGAAACGTCCATGAGTGGATGCTTGAGAGTAGAGTTTACTGCTTGCGCGACTCGATCAGTACCTCTACCATCACCTATTGAAATAAGAGCTATGCCTTTGTTTTCCATCACAGAGCGGAGGTCTGCATAGTCCATGTTTATGAGGCTGGGGAGCATTATAGTATCTGCAATACCTTTCAGCGCACGTGCAGTTATTGCATCCGCAAATTCAAACGCTGCATTGACCTGAGCATTAGGCATATACTCTGCCAGTTTATTGTTGTCTATCACTATCAACGAATCACAGTACTTTACCAGTTCCTCAATACCTGCATATGCTTTCTTTAGCCTAGCACGCTCAAGGGCAAATGGAAACGTAACTATGCCAACTGTAAGAGCTCCGCTTTCTTTTGCGATTTTTGCTACTACAGGTGCAGCACCAGTACCTGTACCCCCACCCATACCTGCGCATAGGAACACAACTTCATTATCACCAAGCGCTTCTCTTATGTGCTCTCTATCTGTTTCTGCTGCAGTTCTTGCAACCTCTGGAAAACCACCTGCACCAAGACCTTTGGTAACACTCCGACCTATCAGACATCGCCTGTGAGCATTAGTTACTTTCAAGTGTAGTGCATCTGTATTGATCGCTACAGTACGTGCACTTTCAATACCTCTGTTCATTATTCTATTGACTGTGTTACAACCTGCTCCTCCAACACCCGCTATTGAAATCCTTATGCCGGCATTGTCGAAAAGCTCTTCGTCTTCTACTCTCCCCGCAGGAAAATCCATTCATACCACCCCATTAACATTTAACCTATGAGCTCTATGTCGCTTACGCTCTGCGATCTTTCAGACTCTAGTTCTTCAAGACCCGTACCCAAAATGCTTGCTCCCTTAACACCAGTTACAACTGCAACTATCTCAAGCTTGCCATCGTACCCAGGCATTATCCTTGCACCCCATTTTACCTCAGCATTTGGGTCCATTGCATCTGTTATTATCTGTCCTGCTTTTATTGCATCGCCTAATGTCAGGTCTTGACCACCTGTTATGTGAATCAATGCACCAGTGGCCCCCTCAAAATCGACATCAAGTAGCCTGTTCCTCAAAATGCCTTCGGCAGCCTGGCGGACTCTGTCAGTACCTTTGCCTTCACCTACTGATATGAATCCTACCCCTCCTTTTGCAACCACTGCGCGGACATCCGCAAAATCGATGTTAATGAGAGAAGGTTGTGTAATCGTCCAGACCAAACCGCTAATTGCTTTTGCCAAAATGGTATCTGCATGCAAGAAGGCCTCATTCATTGGAATGTTAGGCATTAATTTGACAAGTCGATTATTGTCAAGAACGACCACTGAATCGCAGTGCTTCCTCAGTTTGGCAATGCCTTCGTCTGCTTTTGACCTGCGTGCTCTCTCTAATGCAAATGGATAAGTAACCATTGCAATTACTATCGCGCCTTGCTCCTTTGCTATCTGAGCAATTACTGGCGCTGCACCAGTGCCTGTGCCCCCACCCATACCTGCACAGAGAAATACCAAGTGCGCGCCCTCTACTTCCTTTTCAATTAGGTTTCTATCAACTTCTGCAGCCTTCGCACCGGTGTCAGGGAACCCACCTGCACCAAGACCTTTGGTTATAGACTTACCTATCAGGAGCTTCTTCGATCTCTCGTGGATTATCTTAAGGTGCTGAGCATCTGTATTGACCGCTATCAGCTCAGTACCTTTTACACCGTACTTTATCAATCTGTTTATGGTGTTGTTCCCACCACCACCGACACCTATAGTCAAAATCTTTATCTGCTCTGAAGAAAGATCCTCATCCACTACACCCGGAGCGTTGGTTTGCCCACTCGCGAAAGAACCAAATCCACTAAAGTTATCGTTCATTTTGATCGCCTCGTTTAACAATCCAAAGGAGAGCTTTATAAATGTTTTGATTTTTCATGAAAACCCGATTCAAAAAGAAAACTATATTGAGAAGAAATAGTAAAATAATACAACAAAATTTTACATAAGACAAATATTAAAACTAAATTTACCCGAATAAAACCACTTTAGAAAGAAATTTTGTGAAACTAAGTTTTATTATACAACTATAAAAAATTTATATTTAACACAAAAAAAGAAAATAAAATATTATAAACAAAAAAGAAAATTACATTTAGAAAAAAAGCTTATTTTAAAAAATAAAGTAGAAAAAATTTATTTTTTGCTTTATAAAGTAAAAGAAAGCTTATTTTTGCATTATAAGAATTATAAAGTAAAAATTATTGTTTGAAGAAACGATAAAAAAAGCGACTTACTCCAAAAAGTCTTCTGGTTTTGGCGGTTCAGGCTTTTCGCCTTTGCGTTCTCTTATTTTTCTGACGATTTCCATCAAAAGGTTCTTCGGAAGTTCTTCGTAACCTGCATATTCCTGATACCATACAGCTCTGCCTTGTGTAGCTCCTCGTATCTCGTTTGCCATGCCGAATGTTTCTGCAACAGGAATCTTTGCAGTTATGGTAGAAACTTCACCTTCTTGAGTTATCTCAAGAAGTTGTCCTCGCCTTCCAGAAATAAGCTGGAGTATGTTGTTCATGTACTCCTGTGGAACCTGGAACAAAAATTTCTGTTTTGGCTCCATAAGAGTTGGATCGCTGTATAACATCGCTGCGAGTATCGGTCTTTTCATCGCAGGGATTATTTGTGCAGGGCCTCTATGAACTGCATCTTCGTGAATGACGCAATCTTTCAACCGCACGAGGACTTTCATCGCCTTTTCTTTGGCAAGCGGCCCCTGGTTGACTGATTCTTCAAAACCCTGGTGAACTAGTTCTATTATTTCGTTTAAGTACTGAACTCCTCTAGTATCATTGAGAAGCATGCAACCATTCTTTATGTTGATAACTTTTTTTGCTTCGTCACGGTCCATACCGCACTTAACCAGCGTCTCTATAAACTCTTTTCCTTTTGGTCTGCCTTCAGATATAGTACCTTCTGTTATTGCATTGTAGAGTGCTTCTGGTAAAGGTTCGACAGATATATAGAGCTTGTTGTGCTTGTTCGGAGATTTACCTTCTATTACTTCCGAAGATTTCTTGATCGTTTCACGATAGACAACGATTGGCGGTGAAGTAACTATCTGTATGCCTTTTTCGTTGACTATTTTGTACTCTATAATCTCCAGATGGAGCTCGCCCATGCCAGAAATTAGATGTTCTCCGGTTTCATGATTCAATTCCACTCTGAGCGTAGGATCTTCTTTTGATAGCTGACGCAGAACATTGATCAGCTTAGAAAGATCCTTGCTATCCTTCGCCTCAATGCTCTTAGTTATCACAGGTTCTGAGTAATGTTTTATAGATTCGAATGGTTCAATCGGTTCACTGCTTATAGTCTCACCAACAAAAACGTCTTTTAGACCTATTATACCAACTATGTTTCCTGCAGTAACTTTGTCTACCAGTACTCTGTCAGGACCCATGTAAATGCTTACCTGTTGAACCTTTTCTGATTTGAACTTTGAAGCAAGATATAGCTCTTGCCCTTTTTCTACAGTGCCTGAAAAGATCCTTGCTACTGCTACCTCTCCGGCATGCTCATCGTAAACTACACCAAAGACGACTCCAACTGTCTTTGCGTTTTTGTCGCAGGTAAGCATTGCCTTACCTACTTCTGAATCAATGTCTCCCTTCCAGAGCTTTGGAATCCTATACTTCTGTGCGATGAGAGGACTGGGCAGATACTTTATCGCCATTTCGAGAAGGACTTCATCCAAAGGACTCTTTTCCATGAGCTCTTTGTGCTTTTCCTGAGCACACATATTATAGATGTCTGCAAACGAGATATTGTATCTTTTCATACTTGAAATGCTTATGGCCCATTTATTAAAGGCACTTCCAAACGCAACACTGCCGTTTTCAACACTTACCTTCCAGAGATCCTTAAACTCAGGCTCTGCGAAATTGGAGATTATCTTGTTGACGTTTGTAATTATCTTTGTAAGCCTTGCTATCATCTCTTCCTTTGAGAGCTTCAACTCGTTTATCAGCCTATCTATCTTGTTAATAAACAAAACAGGTCTTGCTCTTTCCTTGAGAGCCTGTCTTAAAACTGTCTCTGTCTGAGGCATTATGCCTTCAACTGAATCTACTACTAGGACAACACCGTCTACTGCGCGCATCGCACGTGTGACATGACCACCAAAATCCACATGGCCGGGAGTGTCAATTAAGTTAATGACGTAGTCATCTCCATTAAAAGTGAATCCTAGTGAGATGTTTGCGGCCTTGATGGTAATGCCTCTTGCCTGCTCCTGCTCATCAAAGTCCATTATCCTCTGCTGGCCGGCAAGATCTTTTGAGATCAAACCAGCCCTTGCGACTAGGCTGTCTGTAAGGGTTGTCTTTCCGTGATCAACGTGCGCAACAATTGCTATGTTCCTGACCCTTTCTAAGTTCTCCATTATTCTTTTTACATCTTCCACTACGTACTCTTTTTTTGCCAAACTCAACACCTTTTGTACTTGTAAGTATTAGTATGAAATAATAAATTCAAGCCATCTTCAACTGTACTATCTGGCTGCGCGAGCCATTCTTTCTATCTCGTTCTTCTTTTTGACAGCATAGCTCTTTACGTTGTCGTTTTTTGCCGCGTAGATTATCTCTTCTGCAAGAGTTTTGTAAAGCTTAGCGCCTGTGTTGAAAGATTTTGTAATGGCTGCGTGAGCAATGTTTCTCAAAGCAAGGTCTACCCTTCTCTGAGGGGATATATCTACAGCGACCTGGTAGGTTACTCCTCCATAAGAAACCCGTGTAAAATCTTCTCTCGGAGCAGAGTTTTCTATTGCCTTAACTAGATACTGAACAGGATTATTCTTTTCGGTCTGTTCTATGTACTCAAATGCTTTCTTGACCAAAGATGTAGTTTTTGTCTTTTTTCCCTGGAGCCGGCCGTGAGTCCTGATTACCTTTCCGCTTATCTTATCACCAGTACCTCCGCGCATCAGGCTGTTTATCAACCTTTCTACTATGTTTACTCTTGACTTGGCAAAATGTTTTTTTGCATGGCGACCGAACGAATTGGGAAAGTACATTGGCCTAAGAGATATATACTTAACTAGTCCTGGGTCTTTTACCTCTACATCTAAAGAATATTTACCGAATATCTTATCAGGATACTTTACTTCTAAAGGGGATTTCCTAGTCATAATGATACACCGTTAATATTTCTACCTCTTAGGCTTCTCTTTTCTACCCGTTCTCAGCTCTTCAAGCGATACACCGTTAACCGCAATTACCTTGTAACGAACTCCAGGAATGGAACCCATCTGGCCTCTCATCGAGCCGCCCAAACCCTCTATGAGTACTTCGTCGTGCTCGGCCACTTGGTTTATTGCTTTATCCCTAGGCACGAATGCAGTTACTATCTTCCCGTTTTTGACGAGTTGCACCCTTACGCATTTTATAAGGCCCGAGTGAGGTTGCTTCTGCTCAAGAACTCTCTTTTCTAAAACAATGCCCCTTGCGGCGTGAGAACCTTCCATTGCATCGTACTTGACGTTGAGCTTAAGCTTTTTTCTCTTCCACCATTTCTCCTTCCACCTGAACTTCTTACGCTTCCGTTCAAGCTCTCTTGCAGCAAACTCTCCCTTACCCATTATAAGCACCTTTTTCTACATCATAAGATAGACTAACCTCTATCTGTGAATAAACTATTTATTTTAACTATATGTTTATAAATTTTCTTAGAGGAGCTATTCAGTAAAATAAATCTCTATAAGGTATTCAGATGGAAAAAAAGAAAGTAAGTGATGTAGAAAACTTAAACGAATTCTTAGAGCATTCTGAGCAAATAGGCTTTCAGGCGAGCCATATCGGAATAGGAAGAAAAATACTAAAAGAAATGAAATGCCAAGATGCTACAATATATTTTGGTTTTACTGCCAATCTTGTGGCATGCGGACTGCGTGGGTACATCTACAAACTAGTAGAAAAAGGCTTCTGCGATGTGATTGTGACTACGGGAGGAGCAATAGACCACGATGTTATAAAGAGCTTCTCTGACTACTACCTAGGTAGTTTTGATATGGACGATGATCAACTACATCATGAAGGCCTGAACAGATTAGGAAATATCCTCATAGGAAATGACAGATATGAAATGTTGGAAAGCATAAGCAAAGTAGTTTTCGAAGAAATTTTCAGAAGCAAGCGAGATAGTGTAACTCCGAGCGAGCTTGCTGAGGCATATGGAAGATACATCATTGAGCACGGTAGGAAGAAAGGTTCTTTCCTTGCTGCAGCAGCAGAACGAAAAATACCCGTTTTCTCTCCGGGAATAGTAGACGCGGCAATAGGTCTTAATGCATACTTCTACAGGCAAAGCAGTAAAGGAAAGAAATTCGTCATAGACCCAATAGGTGACCTAATCAAACTCGGAAACATTACGCTAAACGCTGAAAAGACTGGTGCACTGATACTTGGTGGAGGAATAACTAAACACCACATACTCGGCGCGAACATTCTGAGAAACGGTTTAGACTATGCAGTATATGTTACCAGTGGTGGTGAATACGACGGCTCGCTCAGCGGTGCAAGAACCAAAGAAGGAATAAGCTGGGGAAAGGTCAAAGAAGAAAGGGGAATGAACAGGCAGATAACAATCCACTGCGAAGCCACTGTCGCAGTACCTCTGCTATTAGAAGGCATTGTTTAAGTTTAAATACCTGAGCTGAGATTATTTAGAATTGGGGGCTAAATGGGACTAAAAAAAGACCTAATTTCTATAAGAGATCTGACAAAGAACGACATAGTTAGATACCTCAGACTCGCTGAAAAGTATGAGAATTTCTTTGCAAAGGAAAAGAAGCACAAGATAGTTGTGAATGCCTTCTTTGAACCAAGTACGAGAACAAATATGTCTTTCCAAACAGCTGCAAAAAGGTTAGGACTTGAAGTCCTTGCATTCAATGTGCATGGAAGCTCTCTGGCCAAAGGTGAGTCTTTTGTAGACACCATAAAAATACTTGCTGGCTACTCAGATGCGCTGGTAATAAGGCACCCCTTAGAAGGTAGTGCGAGACTTGCAGCAGAAAGCGTAGATATTCCAATAATAAACGCAGGTGATGGCGGAAATCAACATCCTTCACAAACTCTTCTGGATCTATATACCATACATAAACTCAAAGGCAGAATAGAAGGTATTAACGTCATGCTTCTGGGAGACCTGAAGTATGCCAGAGTTATGAATTCACTTGTCTACGGGCTCGCAATGTTTGAAGCAGAGATTACTCTGGTCTCGCCAAAGGGGTTGGAAATGGACACAAGAATGCTAGATGACGTAAAAGAACAGTTCGGCGCAAACATCACACAGACGAACATAATAGACCTGAAAAATATAGATGTCCTCTACATATGCAGAATACAGAAAGAGAGGTTTAATGATCCATATGAAGCAGAAAAGGTTCAGAAAGAATTTAGATTAACCAGTGAGTATCTCAAAAATGCAAAAGAAGACTTAGTAATACTACATCCGCTGCCGAAGATTGACGAAATACCAAAAGAAATTGATTCGATGAAATATGCACAGTACTTCAATCAGGCAAAAAACGGCATTCCTGTCAGAATGGCCATAATCTCTGACATCTTGAGATTGGAAAATTAAGAGGTATAAACATGGCTCTTGTGGTTGAAGAAATAGAAGATGGCACGGTTATAGACCATATACCTGCAGGAAAAGGGTTACAGGTACTAAAGATACTTGATATAGAAAAAGGATACACCGGAATGGTCGCACTTGTCATTAACGCTAAATCAAAAAAGCTGAAAGTGAAGGACATAGTAAAAATAGCGGGAAGACACATGACCCAAAAAGTGCTTGATCAAATAGCAATAGTCGCACCTACAGCAACAATAAACCTAATCAAAGACTACAAGGTCATTGAAAAGAGAAAGGTTGTGCTTCCAAAAAAGCTCGTAGGAGTATGTAAGTGTCCGAACCCAAAATGCATAACGAATCAAGAGAGCATTACTACGGTATTTGAACAAAAGAAAGATGTTTTATACAGTTGCCATTACTGCGAGCGTTTTTTTAAAAGCGAAGAACTGATACACTAAAAAGCCCAATAAGCCATCACATTATTCCTTTTTTTCGACATTTTTGAGAACTTAAATACTTCTTCTTTACTATTTTTGATATGTCATAAATGCCTTTCTTTATGTCTTTGCAATCAATTGTTAAATACAAATCATCTGCAGTTAGCCTTAGCACATACAAATGATGGCCTTTTTTCTTCACGGAGAGCTGAACATTTAGAATAGGATGGGTTTTGGAAACCTTGTCAAATACATTCCTTAGCTTTAGATAAGCATACTGTCTTTCTTCATCATCTAAACCATCAATCCGGACGTTGGTAATAGACAACTCTTCAATCGAATTTGCTATTGACCATAGAGAGATGCTTCCGACTGGCTTGCCATTAGAAGCAACGACTCCATAATGAGAACTTACCAATGCATCTATAGCCTTATCGGCATAACCTTTTTCATCTAAAACTGCTATTTCTTCAGTAGTGAGTTCTTCTGCACGGACCACTTTGCCACCTGCTTTTACCGATGGAATGATTGCCTTAAGACGCTCATTGACTATTCCAAAGAGATTGTAAGGCTTGATAAATCCGATTATCTCTTTATCGTCCAGTACAGCAACGGTATGAAAGCCTTTATGCGTGAATTTGTGAATAATATCAATCAAAACATCATCTGCACTAACTGTTATGAGCTCATTCATTGCGTCTCTGACTCTCTTTGCCCGAAAATAATGCTTTGCATTGAATAAAAGATCTTCTTTGAGTACAAAGCCGAGAAGTTTTTTGTTTTGATAGATTGGATAGCACCTTGCCAGCTCGGTCTTTACTTTAGTTATCATCTCATAAAGAGATTCACCGCTTCTTAGCTTTGGTGGAGACACAAGTATGTTCTTGAGCTCGGAATTCTTGAAGAAGTTATTAATTATTGCGTATTCATCGACGATTCCTCTGAAATTATCTTTGCTGTCTAAAACTATTATTGGTAGATTTGTTTCCAAAATCTTGGCCTTTGCCCTATCTATTGTGTCATCAGTCGTTAGACAAGGAAGATCTTCAAGTTTTACTATTTTCATGACATCACCTACAAAACTAAAGTTCCTCTCTACACCGTAAGCAAGCCAGAATTCAAATAGATAGCATGTTAATTAATTCTGTTCTCTTTCTAATATTTAATGCTAACACAAACGAAGTGTTACTATGTCAAAAACCGAATTAGAATTGAAGAGTGTTTTGCTGAACCTAGCTAAAGAGATTAATTCTAAAGTAAAAGGTAAAAAAAAACCTATGCTTGGAAGCGATGCTTCAGACTATGGCAAATTCGTATTCTCAATCGATAGTTTTTTTAGAAGCACCCACTTCCCAGAAAAAATGACTTATGAAGACATAGGATATAAAGTAGTCGTTGCATCTTGTTCTGACGTGATTGCGGCCGGAGGAAAACCGAGCGGAATAAATATCTCTATGGGTGTTGATAAAAAAACAAGCCCCAGGAAGTTAAGAAAGATTTATTTAGGTATTGGTGAGGCGTGCCAAGAGCTGGGAATGTATATCCTAAAAGGAGACACAAAAAAGGCATACGAACTAAGCATAACCATAGCTTGCACAGGTATATTATACGGAAAAATTGTAGGTAGACATGCTGTGGAAAAAGGTGACCTTTTATACATCTCAGATACTGTGGGCAAGAGTGCTATAGGATTAATTTACATGCTGAATCAAACAGATATATTAGAAGAAATAAAACCTGAAAAAAGCTTTCTTCAGGAGTGCTTAGATGCTTTTACACGACCACGAGCTAAAAAGACATATGGAAAATTAATATCTAAGTTTGCGACATCTAGCTGTGATGTATCTGACGGACTGTTCCACAGCTTAATGCTGTTGCCAAAAAATGGTTTGGGCGTGGAACTGCAAAAAATCCCTGTTGATGAGGAACTAGAAAACCTTGATATAAACCTGTTAAAAAAGCTACTAAGCATAGGAGAAGATTACTGCTATGTTTTCACAATTAAGGAAAAAATGAAGAATAAGATGGAAGAATATGCAAAAAAGCTTGGAATCAGATCTTTACAAATAGGAAAAATAGTTGAAGAGAAAGAACTAAAGATTAACTGGCAGGGCCAGGAATATCACATCCCACTTAAAGAAATCTGTGGTTACGACAACTTTAACTCTTATATATGAGGAAGGGTCTTAGGGCAATTAGTATTAGGAATATACCAAACAGCACGAAGAGCGTCGGAGTCAATGTAAATGGTACTTCTAACAAGTAGCCACGTTCGGAAAGAAAACTTATGAAACCGAAAAAGACCAAGAACAAACCGAGCACTATAGTTTCTGTGCGTAATAGTTCTGATTCGCTAGCCAATTTCTTTTCAAGTTGTTTGTCCAATCTAACGAGTTTCTCTTCCGTCTCTTCTATTTTCTTGAGCTCCTTGATAACCTTGCCTTTCAAAAGATCCTTAGTAGCACCACCCTTCTTCTTTGGCATACAACCACCCTGGTTATTGATGAATCTTTTTAAATATATAAACCTTTACTACTGCTGAAAAAAGGTCTGAAAGGGATGTAAATAAAAAAGCCAATTGATAAGAAAGTTTTATATGTTTTATATGCTAATTCAATTCATAAACAAGTTATGAGCGAGGCGAAATACAATGGTTAAATACATATACACAATTTTGATTGCGCTGTTTTTTACACTGGTAGTCTTTGGATTGAGCACTGATGCTAGAGATGGCAACATAAACGTAGTCTATACAATCGATGAGAAAGGAAACGTGAATGCGCATGCAACTTACAAACTTCAAAACATACGTGATGTTGCAAAAGCCCAAAAAATATCAGTTAATCAACTGAAATCATTTGTTCAATTCAAAAACGGTTTGAAGTCGGCAACTTTCTTTTACATAAAGAATATCTCTAAAGAATCCTTGGAGTTTGTTCCTTTGCGGGGGCAGGCAAACATAAACTACAGTGGACAACTAATTGCGGATAACTATGAAGGAAACCTAGACCTCTTCATGAATTTAAAAAGCATACTTCCGGCATCACGCTCACTGGTTCTAATCGGAAAAAAAGATTATTCAAACGATATGTATGAGGATGTAGGTAATCTAACATTGAATAACAAATTAAGAATTAGACTGATAAACGATTACGAAGCTTTGTCAGAGCAAGAAGGCACTGTTGAGTTAAAATCTCAGATGTTATATTGGATGCATTACTTCTTTGAAAAATCTTTGGAGATCGACAAAGATAAACAAGAGTCTTACTCAGATATTTATGGAAATGTAGGTATTTATACATCTACAAATGATGTACTGAAGGACTTTGATGAATTCATGAAAAAAGGCACACTGGAATACAGATTGGAAATCTCTGTTGAAAAAAAAGGTGCTAATGACTCTGTAGCAGATGTCAAAATATACATACCAAAAAAAGTTGTAAACGATTACCTAATAAAAAAACACGTTAGCAGCGACAGAGAAAGCTGCTATGAAAAAATGTCGAAAAAATACAATTGCATCGATCTATGGGATCCTGGTCTAGAGGATTCTAGAGATCCAATATGTTATGGAAGTAATTACACCACTTTTGTGGTTGACCCGTGTGATGAAGCTTACGGACCTAAAAACATTACGTATTTCACTAATCTACAAAAAAACGTGTCCGAAATTTCACTTCAATGGCTTAGCAGCCAGTTGAACCTACTCTCATTCCTAGCCACAGCAAAAACCAGGCCTGGACTCATCATAGAAAGTGCATCTGTAAAAGACATAGATGGATCTGAAGATTATTACTTATTACATGTAAGAATGATAATCAACACAGAGAATATTACGAAAAACTCTCAACAAATAATAGACTTATCCACACAAGATATGGAGTTATCAAGCAACGCTCCAAAAGTTTCTCCTGAAGAGATATTCGAAAGAGTTACCTCCATGGAACTGTATGAGGCAGATAGCGAAAGAATGCTTTTGTTTTCAAAAATCATTACTTCATTAAATACTATTAGTTCCTCTATTCTAAATAAATTACCAGGAAACTCTGAAGTTGAAAAAATAGATTTAAACGCTAGAATCAAAAACGATATAATCAGAATTCAGTTTATCATAAAAGAAAAGATTAGAAATCCCAATAAGGACATAAATCTTGCTGAGAAAATTGTCATAGCAGAAAAAGAGAATATCATTGCAAACATCAATCTTGAAAGAAGTACAGTAGACCCATATGAACCGAGGTACGAACAAATATTGTTAATTAAGTTAGAAGGAAGCTTAGAAAATATGCGAAATGGTAAAACAGCTCTCAAAAATATCCTAAGTACGCTAGTAGGCGAGAGTGCAACTCTAAAAGAAGAGAACTACGAAGAAGCAAGCATTGAAATAGCTGAAGATAGAATAGAGATTGATACTAATTATACGCCAAAAAACGCAAGCCTAAATCTTGCTTCCCTAGTACCTAACACTAAATTGGCTGAAAAACTCAAACTCGATCGAGAAGCAGATGTTAAACTAGTCCTAAACGAAAAATATGAAGTTAGCGACAGAAACGCTTTGACAATGGTCAATGAAAATACGTTGCAAACTAAGGTCTCAAGCGGTACGTATGACTTAACAGTTAATGTGAAGAAAAAAGGTTCGCTTTTAGACTTCCTCAATACAGAAGTACTTGTTGCAGGCGCTTTGGCCGTTCTTGCTTTGATTGCAATCGGATATTACGTACTTGGAAGAAAATGAAAAGCCTATATATGATGATATAATGAAGCAGAATAGTGCACTTCTTTTGTTCTTGGTTTTTCTTATTTCTTTTTTTTTGCAAGGTTGTTTTACGCCACAAACAAATAACAAAGATAAGGTAACATCACAAAACATCTCCACAAAAGACATAGAGATTGAATAATCTAACACCACTAAAAAAAACAAA
>FWWL01003340.1_pt1 | contig 29659 bp, 22 predicted proteins | sample 2228331 | NCBI WGS metagenome assembly FWWL01 (sample SAMEA103939775, study PRJEB20133) | metagenome
CGACGGTCATGCTCTTGTAGAGGCGGTCGGACTTGACATAGTAGAAGCGGGCGGTCTTCCAGAACAGAATCACATCTTGCTCGTCGGTGTAAACACGCTCATAGATGCTCTGATGGTAGGGCGTGAACACGAAGCCGAGGGAGCCACTCTCCGTAAAGTAGCGTCGAAAGAAGGTGTAGAGTTTATCGAACAGCTCCTCACGGAAGTTAGGGAAGGGCTGAAGCGCATCTTCAATCTCTTTTTTCAGGCATGGCTCAATCACGCGGTCGTAGTAGCGGGCTTTTATCTTCATCAGGTTGATGTAGCCCGATTCGCCCTCGATGGGCACGCCGATGAAGATGTTTTTCAGGGTCTCGAAGAACTGCGTCTCTTTTTTGCCCATTTTCTGTGCTGTTTGAATTGTGCCCGCCATCTTGCTCCCGCTCCTATCGCTTAGTGATAGGTTCATGGCATCGCGCCGTGTGCATAGTTCGCTCGCTATCGTACGATTTCGATGTGTAGAACGGTATTCCTGCTGGTTCGTAGGCAAGCAATTGGAGCATTCCTTTCAACCTTTCAACGCTTTGCGTCCCGATTTCCAGCGGTCATGGAGCCATAGCCACTGGTCGGGATAGCGACGCACATAGCGCTCCAGAATGTCGTGCCACGCTTGCATGATGCGTTGGGTATCTGCCTGCAGGTCGCCCGTTGGCTCAAAGTACATCGGGGGCAGAATCTCGATGCGGTGGTAGTCGCCGGGGAGCCTCACATTGAACAGAGGCACAATCGGTGCGCCCGTGCGCAGGTGGAAAATGGCGGGTCCTGCCACACAGCCCGCCTTCTGCCCAAAGAACTCGATGAACACATCGCCCGCATTCTGGTCGGGCAGGATGCCAATCCCCTCGTTGGCGCGAAGCGTTTTGAGCGCGGCGCGCACGGCGTTGCCCCGCGCATAGACCCGATAGCCACATCGCTCGCGCACCATCGTCACCAGCTCGGTGGTGGCAGGGTCTTCTGTGGGGCGGGCAATCACCGCAATCGGGTAGCCCAACAGCACGAGGTAGCGTGCCATCAGCTCCCAGTTGCCGAAGTGCCCTGTGAGCAGGAGCACACCCTTGCCTGCACGGAAGGCATCGTCCAGATGCTCGCGCCCTATCAGCTCGATTCGCTCTTCGAGCTGGTCGCGCGTCATGGAGGGCGCTTTGAGAAATTCGGCGAGTGCGACGCCGAAGTTGCGGAAGGTGCGCCGTGCCGTTGAACGAACGCGGGCACGGCTCCATTCGGGGAACGCCCGTGAGAGGTTGGCAATTGCCACGCGCCGATAGCGAGCCGAGAGCAGGTAGCCCAGCAGTCCAATAACTGCGCCCAGCCGAATCGCCACGCCCATCGGTAGCCATCGGAACAGCCCCCACGCCAGCTTCAGCCCAATCCTGCCCAGCACACGCTCCACTCGTTTAATCAACACACCTTTAGGATACCCCCTTAGGCGGTTAGAATCCTCAACCTCATTCGGGCTGGCAATAGGGTATACTTTGCTTAGCCCATGGCTATCACGATTGATGACCTGACCGATTTGGTGCGCCTGCTGGAAGAGCATCCCGACTGGCAAGAAGCGTTGGCGCGTATACTGCTCAGCGAGCGAACGGTTCAGCGGGTTCTGCAGGCGAATCCGGAGCTGCGCGCGTCCTTGCGTCGCATGTTCTTGGATGAGGAGTTCCTTCAGCTGCCAGCGATTGTGCGCGAGCTGGTGGAGGTATCGCGCCAGGCGATGGAACGCCTCGAACGGCTGGAAGCGATCAATCAGCGTCTGGAGCAAGGCGTTGAAGATTTGCGCCAGTGGCGTTATGGCGAGGATGGACGGCGCCGAGGGGAGCAGTATGAACGCAAAATTTTGCGCCAGATAGGTCGCCTGATGGCAGGTGGCACGGGCGGCTCACCAGACCAAGAGGAAGTGCGTCGCCGACTGACATCCTGGCTCGCTCGCCTTGTTGACGATGCCGTCGACGATGAGAATGACCCCAGCCTTGCCGACATTATCTGGTGGAAAGGCGACCGTGTGGCGGTGATAGAGGTGTCGCTGAAGGTGAACGGGCTGGATGTGTTGCGTGCCCGACAACGCGCCGAGACACTGCGCCGTGCAGGCGTGAACGCGATGCCGGTGGTAATCGGTGAGGAGTGGGCGCACCCCGAATCGCGCCAGCTTGCCCAGCAGGAGGGAGTGGAGTGGATGGTGGCGAAAGAGATTTCGCCTGGGCTGATTGAATTCCGCCGAATCCCTCCCCCTGTTGAAAGCGAGTAGTCCCTTAGTGTAAGGGTCCCACAATCGATTCCACCGCCTTGCGCAGTGCCCCTGAGAGCATCAGTTCGCGCACCGCTTGCACATCGGGCGTAAGGATACGGTCGGCTTCAAGCGGGGGCACAACGGCGCGAATCGCCTGCAGAGCGGCACTGACTCCTGGTCCAGGCGTTAGCGGCTTGTGGAACTCCAACGCCTGCGCCGCGTTCACCAGCTCGATGGCAATCACCCAGCGCGTGTTCTCCAAAATCATGCGTGCCTGACGCGCTGCCGTCGCGCCCATCGACACATGGTCTTCCTGATTCGCGCTGGTCGGGATCGAATCGACGGAGGCGGGATGTGCCAGCACCTTGTTTTCTGAGACGAGGCTTGCTGCGGTGTATTGCGAGAGCATCAGTCCCGAATGAAGCCCGCTCTGCTTCGCCAGGAAAGCGGGCAGACCTGAAAGGTCGGGGTCCAGCATATATTCGATGCGCCGCTCGCTGATGCTGGCAAGTTCGGCAATCGCGATTTTGGCATAGTCCATCGCGAGCGCGACGGGCTGTCCATGAAAGTTGCCTGCGGAAAGCACCTCATCCGATTCAGGAAACACAAGCGGATTGTCCGTGACGCTGTTGATTTCGCGTTCGATGACCTCGCGCACATGGGCGAGCGCGTCGCGCGTCGCGCCGTGCACCTGCGGGATACAGCGCAGGGAGTAGGCGTCTTGCACCTTGTCGCAGAACTCGTGCGATTGGTGGATGGGGCTGTTCGCGCCCAGTTTGCGGATGTTCTCGGCGACGAGCGCGGCGCCAGGATGGGGGCGCACTTGTGCCACTTTGGGGTCGAACGGGCGCAGGCTCCCTTTGAGCGCCTCGAGGCTCATCGCTCCCGCAATATCGGCGAGCGTGCAGAGTTCGAGCGCGTCGTAGACGAGCAACGCGCCGATAGCGGTCATCGCCTGTGTGCCGTTGATGAGCGCCAGCCCCTCTTTCGCTTCCAAGATAATCGGTTCCAGCCCCGCAGCGCGCAGAGCGTCGCCCCCTTTGAGAAGGCGTCCCTCATATTCCGCTTCGCCCTCACCAATCAGCGGTAGGCTCATATGCGCCAGCGGCGCTAAATCACCGCTTGCCCCCACCGACCCCTGTGAGGGCACCACCGGATGCACGCGCCGATTGAGCATCTCAAGGAGCAAATCGATGACCTGCTCACGCACGCCACTGTTGCCGAAGGCGAGGCTCTGCGCTCGCAGGAGCATCATCGCCCGCACCACCTCGGTCGGGAACGGCTCGCCCACGCCCATCGCGTGCGAAAGCACAAGGTTGCGCTGAAGGGCACGGGTCTGCTCGGGGCTGATACGCTGATGGACCAGTTTGCCCAGTCCGGTGGTGACGCCATACACGGTTCGGTTCTCGGCGAGCAACTGCTCCACATAGCGTCGGCTCCTGCGCACCTGTTGGCGTGCGCCTTCATCCAATTGAACCGGCGCGCCCCATCGCGCCACGCGCACGACCTGCTCGATGGTAAGCGGTGTACCGACCACCACAGGCTCCACTGCCTCGATTGCCTCGTTGCTCTGCACCGTTTGCACGGTTATAAGGATACCTGCGCGATGAGCATCAGGCGATAGAGCGGGTCAGGCTGAGGATAGCGGAACTCCAGCACGCGCAACACGCGGTACATCTCGCCACGCCACTCCAGCGTCTCGTCGGGCAAGGGGTAGACATCGGGCAGGAACAGCACCAGCCACAGCGGATGGGGAAGCATCTCCAGCTCGGCATTGCTGTAGAGCCAGCGAAGCAAGCCGACGGGCGGCGACACGAACAGCCCCCGCTTGACCTCCGAATGGATGATAAACGGCTCACCATAGCGCGTCAGCCAGCCGCGCAGACACTGATGGAGTATCACCCTTCGCTTCCCCCTTCCTCGCTCAGCGTGCGGCTGACAAACTGCAGGCGGGCGTTGCGCTTCAGATAGGGCGTTAGCCGTCGTACGCCCTGCGCCTTCAGACCGCTGGGGTCGGCAAGGTTCAACCCTTCAGGCGGGAACACCTGCAGCCAGCCGAAGCGGAAGCCCACGAGGGCGCTCGCATCGCGCCAGAGGCTCGCCAGCATCTCGCCCGCAATAATCTCCAGCGCACCCAAATTCAGCGTCGCCAGCAGTCCCGCCTCTGGATTGTCCAAGTAGATGGGGTCAAGCGCGTACTCAATAGCGGGCAACATCTCGGCAATCAGTGCGTCGATCTCGGCGTCGTATTCACTTCCGAGCCGCGTCTTGCGCTTCACATCGTCGCGCGTAACGGTCAGCATCCTCCACCTCCCGATGGGAAAGCGCCCACTCACACAGCATCTGGCGCAGGCTCCCCAGCGATTCCTGCAGTTCGATGAGCGTCTGCTCCAGTCGCTCGTGCCAGTGGTCGGTTCGGTCGAGCATTTCGCGCAGATGAGCAATAAACTCATCGGTAATCGCGGTTTGCTGGCGCTGTGCCGAGTCGACGAGCCGATCCATCCGTTGCAACAGCTGGCGCGTGAGAATAAAGCTCCAGCCGATAAGCGTGCTGACAATCGCGAGGAACTGGCTCCAGTCCACGAGTTTCACCTCCCCTTAGGGCTGCCAAGCCTGCAGTTCGCGCAGGACGAACTCACGCAGGGCGTCCTCGATGGTCTCGATGGTGCGCCTGTCGATATGCAGTTGGCGGGCGAGCCGTTCGCGTTGTGCTTGAGGCAAGCGCAAGGCACGCTGTTCAAGCCACTCACTCAGCACAGGCAAAATCGTGCGCCACAACCAGCGAATCAGGGAGCGTTTCATCGTCACGAACCTCCTTCACACAGGAAGGGACAGCAATCCTGTGCGAGGTCAACACGCGGAAGGGCACGGCTGCGCGATCTCCCCTGCGTACCCTAACAGCCCCTGCCAAAGTTGAACAACACCATCAACAAATCCCCATCATCCACAACCCCATCCCCGTTCACATCCTCTGGCAAGTTCCCGCTCTGCCCAAAGGCGAACAGCACCGCCAACACATCCGCATCGCCCACACAGCCATCCCCGTCTACATCCCCTGCCCACCGCGTGTCCAACCAAAACGCCGACACCACCCCACCGCGCTCCCCCCAACCCACAATATAGCGCCCATCCGCCGACACCCCCAACGCCTGACGCAACACCTCCCCCGAACCCAACAACGACCCAAACACCTCATTCAAATCCTCCCCACCTACCCCCTCGCGCCAGCGCACCGCTCGCTCCTCCATTCCCACCTGCACCCAGCCGACCACTACTCGCCCATCTGCCGACACATCATCCGCAAAACTGTTGCCCCAGCCTGCCCGACTGCCTAATGCCTCCATCCCCTGACCCTCCCGCCAGCGAAAGGCACGACTGGTGAACCCCTGCGTCCAGCCCACTACCGTCGCCCCATCGGCGGAAACCCCCCTCGCCACCCCTGCCCAGTGCCACGCAAACAGCACGCCCAAATCCTGCATCCCCGTAGCGGATGTCCAGCGGAACGCGCGCCAGTTGCCCTGCCCGTTCTGGGCGCGTCCTACCACCACCGAACCGTCCCACGAAGTGCCTAACGCCTCGCTCTCGTTCCCACCCAGCGTGCCCAGCTCCTCTATCGGTTCACCCAACACATGCCGAAAGGCACGCCTCGCCTGCCGTCCTACCACCACGCGCCCATCCCCAGAAACATCATATGCCGGTCCGTTATACCCCGCAGTGAAAGTGCCCACCTCTAATTCCCAACGGAACCCTCCGCCATCAATTTGCCCTACCACCACATCGCCCCAAGCCGACACACCGAACCCTACACCAGAAGGGGAAGAATAGGGGCTAAACTGGGCAAACAGGTCAAGCGGCTCTACAGTGGACACCACCCAGCGAAAGGGGTGGCTAACATAACCACAGCGGCCGTCCTCAGGATCGACGATACACACGGGCAAACTGCCCACCACCACCTGTCCATCGGCTGACACGGCATAGGCGTACACCGCACGCCCGCTGGAGTGCTCCAGCCAGCGCACCTGCTGTGCCTGCCCCACCAGCAGTAGGCTCATCAGCCATATCCATACCCAGCTCACGCGGACAGCTCTGCTCATCTTTGACACCCATCTCACTTACCTATCTATTAATTCTAATCTTACCAATAGAAAATATAAGGAAATATATTTCTACTTCTTGTGGTCGACTGTAGCCGCTGAGAGAAGAGACACCATAATTCACATGAAGAGAGACGCACTGCCCCCAACCTCCATCATTAAACTGAAAACATAGCTGACCAGTAAAAGGTAATCTTTCCATCCCGTAGTCTCGCTGTGCTGAAAACAATAAGAAATCACTCGATGTACAGGGAATAAACCAAAATGATTTACAATCAAAATCAAATAAGCCACTTAAATCTCCTAAATTATTATCATTAAAATGTAATCTTTCTGTAAATTTATAGCGATAAGGCATCAAAAATAATGAATTATCGATCTTTACATTGGATGAGAGCCAGTTTTTATCAAACCAGCGCGCATTTTGGTTCTCAACATGATTGAGAGAATAGGAGTGATAAAAAATATTATAGTCAAGCTCGCAATCAAACTGGTTGTAGTAATTACCTCGTTTGAAGTAGAAACGATCCCACTTGCCAAGCGTGGCTTCGTTCTGGGCAGGGAGAATAGCGGGGAGAAGCATGAGCAAAGTGAGCCACATCGTCGTTAGCCAAGAAAGGTTCGTATGGGGTCGTTCAGTCGCAGGCGCGGTGTTGCGGGGAACCTCTACACGCCACGCGCCAAGCTGCCCCCCCCCGCCCGACTGCGCTGGAGGGCAGCGCGCTCTGTGTAAACCGTTGTTCCTCTCATCGTTAGACCTCCACAGAAAGGTTGCCCGCTCTTCGTGGCAGGCAATTATATTATAGCCCATCGAGGGGCATTTGTCAAGGGGGGAGGGGGGAATTTTGGGGAAAAAAGGGCGAAAAATCGGGCAATTGCCCGATAAAAATCGGATGATTGTCGGAGGTGTTTTTTAGTGGATGGCATGGTGCGCCTGTGCTTGGTTGGCTGGGTATGGCTGTCCTTCCGAGTAGGGGGAGGAATTTTCACTTCAGCCCTCTCGAGATTCCCCGCCTTTCGCTCGGAAGGACAGGCTGGGCAATTTCAGAACTGCACGCGCAGGGTGGTTGCCACCACGCCCGCGCGGTTGCCCGTCGGACCCGGACCGCCACTGAGGGCGGGCACACCCTTGCCGTTCGTGGCGATAATCTGATAGAGGATGCCAAATGCGGTGTTCTCGCCCAGGTCATAGTTGAGCTGAAGGGTGAGATAGTTCCATTCGGGGTTGCCTCGTGCAGGCGCAAATACAAAACTGCGAATGCGCCAAGCGACATTCTCGTAGGCAACCTGCAATTGCCAGCGCGGGTGGAGCCGATAGGAGGCTTCGAGCAGGTAGCGAGTGAGCTTATCACTCCCTTGATAGCCTCTCTCTGGCAGGCGCACTTTGCCGCTACCTGAATAGAAGTCGCCCGTAAGCGATGCCTGCAGGCGGTCGGACACCTTGTAGCGCACGATGAGGTAAGTGCCTTTGATGTCGGACGGGTTGTAGAGGTAGCCGATGCGTCCCCAGTTGCCGGGCGCGATAAAGAAGGGCTGAATCTCGCGGTAGCCCAGTCGCCCGCCCAGTCGCTCGCTGAAGTCGTATTCGGCATAGATGTCGGTCGCCACATTATTGCGCGAGACGCGGCGGTTATCGCCCTGATACACGATGCTCTGCGCGTAGTCCAGTCCGAAGCGAATATTGCTCCATGCGCCACGCAGGTCGAGCCCCAGCACATCCACGCGGTCGGCAGGGCGCGTCGGGTTGCTCAGGTGCTGGAAGGTGCGCCCTCTGCCGACGCCCGCTGCGAACAGGGTCAGCCCGACGGTGGCGAAGTTGCTCTCGCCGCGCACCGCGTCATATTCTGCACGAAGTCCCAGCAATTGGTCGGCAGGCGCAGACACGGAGGCGTTGTGGTTGGCGAAAAAGATTTGCGACGCGCTGGCAAGCGCGGAACGGCGCTGATGCACGCTCGCCAGAACCAAGTGTAGACGATACCGATTGCCGCGCGTGCTCAACAGCCCGCCATCCACGCGGAACGCGCCGTCCGCATAGCGCGGGAAGTCCAAATAGTAATCAGGGTCGATTCGCTGAAGCGTGTAAGGTGTGAAGCGGAGGGGCAACCGTCCGATGGTAATGTCAAACTCTCTACCTAAGAGTGGCAACCGAGTCTGAAGATAGGCTTCCCAGATGGCGATATCGGTATTGCCCTGCAGGAACTGCGCGGGTGGATTGTGGGACGAATCGGCATTCCGCGCGGGACTGCGCAGATAGGACAGATAGTTGCTGATGATGAAGGTTGCCCTGCCCGCAACATTCTCGTTCGCTCTGCCCTGCACGGTGAGTGCAAGCTCATGCACGAAGGCATTACTCTGCAGGAACTTGCCGGAGGGGTCGATGGGATTGCCGTTAAGGGTGAACGCGCTGCGCCCATCGAAGCTGTGGGTTGAGTAGCCCCCAAAGCTCAGGTCGCCCTCCCAAGAGAAGCGCGCGGTAAGCCGTTCGAATCGCTGCTGGAGCGCTTGCAGTTCCTCCTTGAGCGTGCCAATCTGCCTATCCATCTGGTCGATCTCAGGTTGCAGGCTCTGCATGAGCCGTTGCAACGCCTGCACTGCTTCGCTTAGCTTTTGCAGTTCCTGAACATCTGTCTGCAGTTGTCGCAGGCGGCGTGTAAACGCTTCATCGGTGGGCAGGGGAGATGGTGGTGTAGGGAGGGTTAGTGTGTCGAGGCGTCGCTGGAGGTTGCGCAACCGCTCGTCGATGGTGCGGTAAGCGCGCGCCACCGCCTGAGCGAACTCGGCGCGGGTCAGCGGGCGGTTCGGACGAAGCGAGCCATCGGGATAGCCCTCCAGAATGCCCAGTCGCTGGAGCTGTTCGAACGCTTCATAAGCCCAATGCTGGCGGATATCTTCCTCTGACTGCTGGGGCAATCCCAAGCTCAGCCCCAGCACAAGTCCAATCACGATTGTCCATCCTCTTCTCATCGGTCTCCTCCCTGAGTGTGAAGGGTGCGTGCATGATACCTCAAAAAAGCAAGCCCCTATGCATTTAGCACAGGGGCTTGCACGAGGTCGGGGAGGCAGGGTTGCCCTGCCTCCAAGCGAGCGCGTCGTTAGAACTTGATGCTGAGCGTGGTGGCAGCGACACCGCCGCGGTTCTTGCCCGGATTGGGCGCTCCCAGAGCGGCTACACCCTTTGCATCGGCGTCGATAATCTGGTAGAGCACATTCAGGCTGGTGTTCTCGCCCAGATTGTAGCCGACGCCCAGCGTGAAGTAGTTCCAGATGGGGTTGGTGGTGGGTGAGCCAAACGCGGCACTGCGCGGTCGCCAGAAGGCGCCCTCGTAGTTGAACGAGAGGTTCCAGCGGTCGGTCAGCTTGTAGTCGACGCCCGCCACCACATGCACCAGGTCGTCGTTGGTCTGGTATCCGCCCCCTGCCGCTGGCACACGCCCCGTGCCCTCAAGGAACGCTCCCGACACGCTCAGATTGAGGTCATCCGAGAAGCGGTAGCGGATCTGGGCGTAGGGACCGCGCAGGTCAGAGGGGTTCACGAAGTGTCCGACGCGACCCCAGTAGCCGGGCGCGACGAAGTTCGGACGCACTTCGCGATAACCCGCCTTCACGCTTAGATTCTCGCCGAAGTTGTAGCTGATGTTCGCGTCCAGCGCCCAGTTGTCCTCGTCAACCACATTGCTGCTATCAAGTACGCCGTTGCTCTGGGCGTACTCGGCACCGATGGTGAAGCCGCGGAACTTCGCGCGGATGTCGCCACCAAATACATCGACGCGGTTGATGGCGCTTCCAGCGAAGGTTGCAGCGCCCGTGCCCGTGGCGAAGTAGGTTGCACCGATGGTCAGGTTCGTGTCCTCGCCGCGAATGGCGTCGAACTCCACCCGTGCGCCTGCGAACTGGTCAGGTCCATCCATATCGCTGAACACCGCGGCCTCTTTGTGGTTGCCAAAGGCAACAGAGGGCGCCGCAGCGATAACGGAGTTATAACTGTTCGTCTTGGCAGCCCAGAGGTTCAGGCGCACCGTGCCGAAGTTGAAGCCGAGCGCGCCGCCATCCACACGGTACTGATGGTCATTATAGCGTGGGAAGTTCAGGTAGTAGTCCCATGTGGGGCGGTACAGGGTGAACGGCGTCAGTGCGATGGGGAAGCGCCCGAGGGTGAGATCGATGCGCGTGCCGAACAGGTCGATGGGCGCCTTCACATAGGCTTCCCAGATTACGAGGTCGGTTGAGGGCGGAGGGGCATTCCGCATATAATTCAGGTAGTTGCCCAGTATGAAGGTCGCCGAACCGAAGACCTCCTCATTGATTTGCCCGCTGAAGGTCAGACCCAGCTCATGCACCACATCGATGCTCTGCAGGAATTTGCCTGTGGGGTTGAGCGTGTCTCCATTCCAAGTCTGTGCGTTGAACCCCTCGATGCTGTGGGTGGCATAGCCGCCGAAGGTCACATCGCCGCTGAGGGTGATGCGCTCGCGCTTCTTCTCCAGTGCCTCCACGCGGCTCTGGAGCGCAGCGAAGTCCTTCTTCAGCGTGTCCACATCCACGCCGAGGCTTGCCAGCTCCTGCTGGAAGGTCTGTCCCAGTCGCTGGAGGGTCTCCACAGCCGAGCGCAGCTGGCGCAGGTCGTTCACCACCTGCTGAAGCTCCTGCACCTGCCGGCGCAGGTCTTCAATACCGGGGGGTTGACCGGGTTCGCCAGGTCGTGCACTCACCTGTCCAGCAATCTCCTCGATGCGGGTGCTCAGGGTGCGCAAACGCTCGTCGATATTGCGATACGCGCGGGCAATTGCCTGCGCGAACTCCGCACGGGTCAGGGTGCGATTGGGACGGAAAGTCCCATCGGGGTATCCTTCGATAAGCCCCGCACGCACCAGCTCCTCGATCGCCTGGTATGCCCAGTGACCGGGAGGCACATCATCCATCTGGGCGAGCGCAAAGCCTGCGGTCAAGCTCAGCCCAGCAACTGCCATAAGCCATCGCTTCATCTGAAGCATCCCTCCTCCATGAGTTTTAGATTGGAAGGATACACCGTGGGAGGGGACGCAAGCAGCCGGTCCGAAGGTTACCTGTTTGCGCACTCCCTCGCGCACTGGGTGCTCCTTCGCCCCCTATAATACCCTATCCGAATCATAAAAGTCAAGGGGCAAAAGGGTTTTTCGGGGTTTTTTGCGGGCAAAACGGGTTTTTTATTGCCCAAATACGCGCCATGCGCCCACCAGGTAGAACGAGCCGGTCACCAGCACCATATCGTCGGGGTCAGCATGGCGCAGGGCGTGCCCAAACGCCTGCAGAGGCTCTTCCCACATCTCCAGCTGAAGCGGGTAGCGGTTGCCCGTCTCCTCCTGCCAATGCTGGGCGTAAGCGAGCAGTTCATGGGGAGCATAGGCGCGTTCGCTGGGCGCACGAGTGAAAATTGCCAGCTCGGCAAGGGGCAACAGATGGCGCAACACCTCCTGCGGCGCATGCGGATGGAGCATGCCGAACACCAGAATGAGCCGCCGATATTTGAACACTTGCGGGAGCGTGCGTGCCAGTGCGGAGGCCGCATCGGGGTTGTGCGCGCCATCCAGCACAATCAAAGGGCTTTCGCCCACCACCTGCATGCGCCCCGGCAACCATGCCCGCGCGACCCCTCGCTCGATGGCTTCATCAGTAATCGCGAAGCCCGCCTCGCGCAGGCAGAGCACCGCGCCCACCGCGCAGGCGACATTGTGCCGCTGATAGCTGCCCATCAGGCGCGGGTGCACATTGAGCGTCCAGTCGCCCCGTTGCAGGCGTACAGACGAATCGGTCGGGGAAGGTAGAGGGGTGTAAGATAAACCTGCTTCTCCAAGCGGGTGGGGGGCAACCTCCAGCAGCGGCGCGCCACGGCGCTGGGCAACCATTTGCACCATCGCCCGTGCATCGGGATGGAGCACACCGCTCACCACAGGGCAACCGGGCTTGATGATTCCTGCCTTTTCGTAAGCGATGTCGTGATGAGTGGGACCCAGCCGATCGGTGTGGTCTAATCCCACACTGACCAGCACGCTGACGGCAGGCACGATAACATTGGTCGCGTCCAGCCGTCCACCCAGCCCCACCTCCATCACCGCGAAATCGACACCTGCTTGTGCATACGCCCAGAACGCCAGCGCCGTTTTCAGCTCGAACTCGGTGACCTGTCCGTACTCGGTGTCGCGCAAATGCTCAATCAGGGGCTGACAGCGCTGGACGCCTTCCCCAAGCCTCTCTGGCGCAATCGGCTCGCCATCGATGAGGATACGCTCGCGAAAGTCGAACACATAGGGCGAGAAATACGCGCCCACGCGATAGCCCGCTTCCTTTAGAACGGAGGCGACGAGCGCGGTGGTGGAACCTTTGCCGTTTGTGCCTGTGATATGCACCACGCACAGATGCCGATGGGGGTTGCCCAGCCGTTCCAACAGCGCCTCCATGCGTGCGTTGCCCAGCCGCCAGCCGTATAGAGTTAGGCTCTGAATGTACGCAATCGCCTGCTCATAGGTCATTGCCTAATATTATACAGGCTTTGGGCTATAATATGGGGCGGAGGTCCGATGATGAGAACGGGTCTGGCGTGTCTTGGGGCGTTGTTGCTAATGGTGAGCGTGGGCGCTCAGCCCGCGACCGGGATCGAGAAACCCATCACCGCTATCGAGCTTCGGGGGGTGCAGGTCGGCTCCCCACTTGCGATCCAGTCGCTGTTGCAACCGCTGGTCGGCACACAGCCTGATGCGGAACAGTTGCAGGCAGTGTTCCGTGCCGTTGCCGACTGGTATCGCCAACGGGGTTATGTCCTGGCGCAGGTCGCCAGCTATGAGCAGGATGAAACGGGCAGGCTCATCGTGGAGATTGCCGAAGGCAAGATCGAGGAGATTGTGGTGCAGGGCAACCGACGCACCCAGACAGGGGTTCTGCGGCAGCTCGTCGGCTTGAAGCCCGGCGAGGTTTACAATGAACAGCGGGTACAGCGCATCCGCCAACGATTGGCGCGCTTTCCCTTCCTGCGCGATGCGAAGCTCGGACCGGAGGTAGGTAGTGAGCCGGGCACGGCGCGCCTGCTCCTGCAGGTGGAGGAGGAGCGCTCGCTCGATTTCGCGGTCGCGGCGGGCTACACCAGCAACGAGGGCTTCATCGGCTATGCTGAACTGCAGGAATCGAACTTTGCTGGGCTGGGGCATCGCGTGCGCATCCAGTGGCAGAGGGAACAGGTGCGCGACCCCGACACAGGAGAGACCATCCCTCTGCGAGCGTCCTATGCATCAAGCTACGAAGCGCCGCGCTTTCTGCCCGGCGCGTTCAACTTTGGCGTCGAAGTGTACGACCGCTCGCCGTTCTATCCCGTGTTCTATACCAATCTGGACAACCTGCGCCGCTATGAGCGACGGCGCGGGGTTTCTGCCTATATCGGGCTGGACTGGCGCGAGCTGTTCGAGTTGCGCCTGCGCTACCGCTCCGACCAGGTGGACTATGATGATGCGCCGCCGGGGCTTCTCTCACCTGTGGAGCAGAGCGCGAATCGCGGGCGTATCGATGCGCTGGGCTTTCAGGTGCTGTACGACACGCGCGAGGGACGCCCCTTCACGCACGCAGGGCTGTATGCCACCGCGCTGATGGAACACACGCTGAGCCATAGCGATTTCCGATTCTCGCGCGTTGTGGGCGAGGCACAATACTACATTCCGTTTGGGGGCGAGCGCGTCCTGCTCCTGCGCGGGCTGGCGGGCATGGCGTCGGACCCGCTCCCGCTCAGCGAGAAGTTCTGGCTGGGCGGTTTCGAGCTCCTGCGTGGCTACGACCAAGACGAGTTTCGTGGCGACCAGATGCTGCTGGGCAGTGCGGAGTTCCGCTTCCCCGTGATGGAGGCGATTCAAGGCGCAATCTTTGTGGATGTGGGCACGGTCTGGGACAAGGGTCAGACCCTGCGCCCGCGCGATGTGCGAGCAGGCATCGGTGCAGGCTTGCGATTCGCCTCGCCCATCGGCATCATCCGTTTCGACCTCGCCTATGGCAAGCGCACCTTCGCCTACCTGAGCCTTTCCGCAGGATACTAACTAAAGGTATAATCCTGTATAAGCGGGGCAACAGGCTATGCCAATCACAATCAGCGACCTCCATGACTTAATCCGATTGCTGGAGGAGCATCCGGAGTGGCGCGCTGAACTCCGGCGCGTGCTCCTCACGGAAGATCTGCTTCGACTGCCCGATCTTGTGCGTGAGCTTATCGAAGCCCAGCAGCGCACGGAACAGCAGCTCGCCGAGCTGGTGCAAATCACGCGCGAACACTCGCAGATGCTTGCCCAGCATTCCCAGGTAATAGCGGAGCTGGTGGAAGTCTCACGCCAACATACGCAAGCGATTGCAGAGTTGCGCGAAGCGCAACTGCAGACCCAGCAGACTGTTCAGCGCATCGAGCAGACCACCATGTGGCTGGTGGACTGGCAGAAGGGTGAAGCAGGGCGGCGCGATGGCAGGGAGTATGAATATCGGGTCGTGCGGCGCGCCGTAAGCCTTTTTGCGGGCGGTGAAGGTGGCTCACCAGAAAAATTCAGCGTCCACCGACGGCTCGCCCGATGGCTGAGACCCGTCTATCAGGGCGAGCGCGTGCCCGATATGACAGCAGACCCCTTCCTGGCAGACATCATCTGGTGGAAGGGAGATGAGGTGATGGTGGTGGAGGTCTCAATAAAGGTGGATCAGGACGACATCCGCCGCGCCCGCCAGCGAGCGGATACCCTGCGCAAAGTGGGTGTCAACGCCACACCTGCTGTGATTGGCGAAGAATGGCTTACGCCCGAAACGCAAGCCTTTGCCCAACAAGAGGGAGTGGAGTGGATGGTTGGGGGCGGGTTGTCGCAAGGATTCCTCCGCTTCCGCCGGCTCTCGGCGGAGGAACCAACCACAGAGGCAGAAGAATCATAGAGCCGCTGCCGAACATCGAACCCAGGCGGGCGTCTATATCCAGCAGGGAGATTGACTATGAGCGAGCCGAAACAGCGATCGGAGGAGTCGTGCCCATTGTGCGAGCGCCCGTCAGGCGAGTTCTGGGCAGCGGAGATGTCGCGTCGGCAGTTCCTGCGTGCGGGCTTCACGCTGGTCGCCGTCGGGCTGGCTGCCCCACCTTGGCTGGCGCAAATCGCCCGCGCTGACGCCGTCCGCATCGTGCAGGGCAAAAAACTGCCAAATGACCGCATCCTGGTCGTTCTACAGCTCACAGGAGGCAACGACGGGCTGAACACGGTCATCCCCTACACAGACCCACTCTACTATCAGGCGCGCCCAACGCTGGCTATCCCCGACACGCGCGTGCTGACGCTGGCAGACCGCGTGGGACTGCATCCTGCACTGGAAGGGCTGAAAGCGCTTTACGAGCAACGCGCGGTGGCGATTCTGCAAGGCGTGGGCTACCCAAATCCGAACCGCTCCCATTTCCGCTCGATGGAAATCTGGCAGACCGCCGATCCCGACGGCTACAGTCGCTACGGCTGGCTCGGACGCTATCTGGACACACTGACGGATGCCGCGGCGAACCCCGTGATTGCGGTCAGCCTTACCCAAGAGTTGCCCCTCGCGTTGCAGGCGCGTCGGGTCTCCGTGCCCTGCTTCGCCAGCCTGGGTGATTTGCAACTGATGACCGCTGACCCTGAACTGGAGCGCACAGTGAAATCGATCGCGCAGATGGACGCCAAACCCAGCAACGCCACGCGCGTCATTCGCGATGCGACCCGCACCGCGCTGGAGGCGGTCGAGCAGCTGCGCGAGGCGGTGCGCAACTACCGCTCGCAGGTGGAGTATCCGAACGACCCCTTCGCGCAGGGACTGAAGCAGGCGGCACAGCTCATCGCCACCTCGTCCAACACGCGCATCCTGTATGTCTCGGTGAACGGCTTCGACACGCACGCGGCACAGGCACGCACTCACGAGCAACTGCTCCAGCGGTTCGGCAACGCCGTGCGCGCCTTCTATCAGGACCTGGAACAGCAGGGCAAGGCGGACAAGGTTCTGCTGATGGTCTTCTCGGAGTTCGGGCGGCGCGTGCGCGAGAACGGTAGCGCGGGCACGGACCATGGCGCCGCCGCCCCGATGTTCCTCATCGGCAAGCGCGTTCGGGGCGGTCTGTATGGCGAAGTCCCCAACCTGCGCGACCTAGACAGCAACGGCGACATCCGCATGCAGACCGACTTCCGGAGCGTCTACGCGACTGTGCTGGAATGGCTCGGCGGCGACCCCGAAGCCGTATTGGGCAAGGCGTTCCGCCCTCTGCCTGTGCTAAGGGGGTAGTCCATGGATAGTCGGACTGGTCGGACTGGTCCGACGATTCGGACAGATTCATAACCCCAGCTGCTCCCAAATGGCATCGATTCTGGCTCTCACTTCGGGCGACATGCGAATCACATCGGGCCATTCGCGTGGGTAGCCCTCTTCCTTCCATTTGCGCGTGGCGTCGAAGCCGATTTTGCTGCCGAAGCCAATCGCGGGGCTGGCATGATCCAGCACATCGACAGGACCTTTAACGAGGCACATATCGCGTTCGGGGTCCACATTTGCGCCCCAGCGCCACAGCACCTCGCCCAAATCGTGCACATTCACATCCTCATCGAACACCACGATAAATTTGCTGAACATCAGTTGCCCAAGCCCCCAGAGCGCATGCATCACCTTGAAGGCGTGCCCTGGATAGCGCTTGCGAATGCTGACGAAGCAGAAGTTATGAAACACGCCCTCGATAGGCAAGTTCATGTCCACGATTTCTGGCAGGGTGAGGCGGATCAGGGGCAGGAAAATGCGCTCGATGGCTTTGCCTATCCAGCCGTCCTCCATCGGGGGCACGCCCACAATCGTCGCGGGGTAAACCGGCTGCTGGCGATGGGTAATCGCCGTGACATGGAACACGGGGTAGTAATCGGGCAGGCTGTAGTAGCCCGTGTGATCGCCAAAGGGACCCTCAAGGCATCGCTCACCCGGCTGGATGTAGCCCTCGATTACTATCTCAGCGTTCGCAGGCACAGGGATATCCACCGTGCGGGCGGGCACCAACTCCACAGGCTTTTTGCGCAAAAAGCCCGCGAACATCAGCTCATCGATAGCGGGAGGTAGCGGGGCAATCGCGCTGAAGGTGAGCGCAGGGTCATCGCCCAGCACGACCGCAACCTGAATCGGCTCGCCACGCGCCTCCGCGTCCTGAAAGTGCGCTGCACCCCCCTTATGAATCTGCCAGTGCATAGCGGTGGTGCGCTCATCCAGCACCTGAATGCGGTACATGCCCACATTCCGCTTGCCCGTGTTCGGGTCATGCGTGAAGACCAGCGGCAGAGTGATGTAGCGACCACCATCCTCCGGCCAGCAGTGCAGGATAGGCAATTCGAGCAGATTCACGGCGTCGCCCGTCTTGACCACCTGCTGGCAGATGCCCTCATTCACAAGGGTGGGTGGCACACTGCGGGCGACCTGCAGGAGTCGTCTTAGTTGAGGCAGGAGCTGGGGAATCGCTTGCAGTTTGCCCAGCACGCCGCCACCCACAGTGGGCAGCTCTGGTTGGAGGAGCGCCTCAATCTCGCGGGTGATTTGTTCGTAATCTTCCACGCCAAGCGCAAGGCTCATGCGCCGTCGCGACCCCATCGTGTTGATGGCGATGGGTATCTCGTAGCCTTTCGGTCGTTCGATGAGCAGGGCAGGACCGCCCCGCTTCATCACCCGGTCCGCAACCTCTGTGATTTCAAGGTAGGGGTCTAACGGGTAGCGGATGCGGCGCAGTTCGTTCTCCTGTTCCAGCCTGAGCAGGAACTCCTGAAAGTCGCGATATGCCATCGCCTATCGCCCTTTGAGCAGTCCTGAACCCCACAGCACCGCCAGCGTGGAGAGCGCGGAGGTGACCTGACTATAGTCGAGGCGTTTGGTCTCGGCAAGGTAGACCACATCACCCTCGCGGATGGGCGGGTTCGCGGTGAGGTCACCTCGCTTCAGGAACCGTTGGTAGGGGATTTCGAGCCGCTTCAGTTCGCCCCCTTCAAGGCGCAGCACATGAACGCGCGAGGTGATGGCGCGCGCCGTGGTGCCACCTGCCAACGCAATCGCATCGGAGAGCAACATCGGCTTGCCCTCAGGGATGAGATAGTAGCCCGGTCGCGCCACCTGCCCCACAATCGCGAACCGACTCAAGTTGCTGGGCACCACGAGCAGGTCGCCATCCTGCAGGCGGAGATTTTGCTCTGGGCGTCCCTCCACAATCGCAGCGTAGAGATTGACAGGGATAATCGTGCCTTTGCGGTCGATGAAGGCGCGGCTCAGGCTGGCATTTTCGGGACGGTAGCCCTGCGCCGCGGCAATCGCCTGCACCACCCCACTGCCCACCTCCATATCGTAAAAGCCGGGCATGTTCACCTGACCGCTCACATAGACGCGGATGGTCTGCCTCTGCTGGATACTAATCTTGTCGCCGGGCTGAAGTAGGAGGTTCGCACTGGGGTCGCCCCGATGATAGAGGGCAACTAAATCGAGAGGGATGGTCTGCTCACCGCGCAGTAGCCAGGCGACAGCGCGCTCAGGCAGAATCTTGAGACCTTCCGCCGCCGCGATGGCTTCGAACACGCGCCAGCCCGGCTGAATCGGATACGCCCCTGGCTTGCCCACCTGCCCCTCGATAAAAACTAACATCGGGCGCGCCTGCTTAAGCGACACGGAGACCACTGGCTCGCGCAGACGCTGGCGCAACATCGTGCGCAGTTGCTGTTCGAGTTGCTGGAGGGTCAGCCCGCGCACATGGATCTCGCCCGCGCCGTGAAATAGCACGCGCCCATCGGGCGGCACGGTGTACTCGCCGCTGAACTCCGGATGGCGCACCACCACCACCGAGAGCACATCACCTGTGTCCAGTGTGTATTCGCCGGAGGCGGTCTGCCCTGTCTGATTCGTCTGACCTGTCGGACTTGTCAGACTTGTCTGACCTGTCAGACAAGCCAGACCAAAAAGTCCCCATGTCAGCACCACCGTGGGAATTGCCCAGCGTCTCATGCGCGTCCCTCCTCCTGCACCAAAATCACGCCCACAATTTGGGGTTGCAAGTTGCGCAACATCAGCAGGGTCTGTTCGTCCAGCTCGAGGTTCTGCGGGGCGATCAGCAGGAGTCGTTGCGCCTCGTTCAGGTCGCGCGGGCTGGCAGTGGCAGGGCGCACCTGAAGCAAGCCATTCACCGGGCTGGCAGGGAGAGGTTCCTCAGGAGCAGGTTCGGGCGTGCTTGTCGAAGCGGTTAGAGTAGAGAGGGTATAAGCAACCCGCTGTGTTTTGGGCGTGTTGGCGAGTGGAAGCGCGAGGGCGGTATGCCACTGCTCACCGCCACCCACTGCCCGCAGACTCCAGAGGAGCAGTTGCATGCGCTGCCCATCCAGCTCATGGGGCGGGAGTTCCGCCAGCACGGGCACGCCCAGCAATCGCTCCACATCCCAGCGGGAGCGCAGGCGTCGCTCGCCCCACGCCCGCCAAAGGGCAAGCATCATGCCCATCATCAAGCCCAGCATGCCTGCGATGGTCGTGGTCAGCACAGGACGCGGAAAGGCGGGAAAATCGGGCGGGAAGCCCGGCTGGAGGGGTAGAGGCGACACGCGCCCAATGATTTGCTGGGCGCGCGCCTGCTCGTAAGCTTTAATCTTTTCTGCCCAAAGCGTTTGTGCGACCTCCTGCTCGCGCCTCAACGCATCATATTCTGCCATCAGCGAGGGGATTCGGCGGAACCTTGCCTCCAGCTGTGCCTGTTGCGTCTCCAGAAAGCGCACGGTGGCGCGGGTCGCCTCGCGTTCCGCCTCCGCCATCAGCAACGCCTGCATCAATTGCTGATAGAGGGGGTTGATTGCCTCTTGACGCGCGAGCAACTTGAACTCACCTGCGACCGCCTGCTCCAGAAAGTGTGCCCGCTCACGCTGTGCCTGCGCAATCTGGATGTCCAGCGCGCGGGCTTCGGGCGAATCGGGCTGATATTCACTGCGTGCAATCTGCAGCTCTGCAATTTTCTTGTTTAGCTCCTGCACTTCGGGCGGGATCGCTATCGTGCGGCTGAGATCGGCAAAGGCGGGTTGCTGGTTCAGTTGCGCCCGCAGTTCCGCAATCTGGCGGGTGAGTGCCAGCTCCTTCCCGCGCTGTTCACGCACCTGCGCCACCAAATCGGCATACTTCTCCATCCCCTTCGCCAGCTCCTGATCGGGAGCAACCAGCCGCTTCTCCTGCAAAAACCGCACCAGCCGCTGGTCAAGTTCTGCCAGCCGCTTCTCCTGTGTTTCAATCTCGCGCGAGAGCTTCGCCAGCAGGCTGCTGGGGTTCTGGTCGTACAGTTCGCGCACGAAGCGCAGGTACTCCTCCACCCAAGTATTGGTCAATCGCGCTGCTTTGGTAGCCGTCTCATCGGAGGCAGTCAGCTCAATCACGGTGGAGTTGCGTACCGCCTGCGTGCGGAATCGCCGGCTGAACTCGCGATATGGCTCCGTGTAGCCCAGCCGTTGCTGAACGCGCTCCAGCACCGGGCGCGATTCCAGCACCTGGCGCTGGGTTTCCACATCGGGGTTGCCACCCCCCAGCACCATGGATAAGCCGCTCAGGCTGGGCATCATCGTAGGTGCGTCAATCAGCACCTGTGCCGATGCCTCATAGCGCTTGGGAGCGAACAGCACAATGCCAATCCCCAGCAGGATGCCAAGCATCAAGCCGCCGATAACCCAGCGCCACTGACAGCGCAGCGCCTGCCAGACCCATGGCAGGGCAACGGTTGACTCGCGATCGGTCCAGCCTCCCTCCTGCATCATCCTGCGCTCAATTTTACCCGCTAAAAGCCTCCCGCCAAGCCTTCCGTACGCGGGTCAGAGCCAGCGCACCAGGCGTCCCTCAGTCGCTGGATGACCTGCACCGCGCTGGGGTGCGTGCCATAAGTGTTCGCCTGCACATTATGCCCGCGTTGGCGCAGTTCCTCCACGACAGCGTTCCAGCTGTCGCGCTCCTCAGATGGTATTTCGATGCTTAGGGTGCCGGGCGACGGCTCCGTGCTGTTGGTCGGTTGCCACGCCCAGCGCGGCTGTTCAATCGCGCTTTGCGGGTCGCGCTCGAAATCGATCAGTTGTGAAATGACCTGCAAGTTCGTTTGCACCTGCACATCGCCACCGGGCGTACCGCCCACAAATGTCAGGGAACCCCTGCGCGTAATAAGATAGGCGTTCAGCGTGTGGATGGGACGCTTGCCCGGCTGAAGGAAGTTGGGGCTTTGCGGGTTCAGGCTGAAGCCTCGCATGCGGTTGTTCAGCAGGATACCTGTTCCCTCCACCACCACACCACATCCGAACGGGTGATACACGCTCTGAATGAAGGAGATGGCGTTGCCCTCGCGATCGGCGATGCAGAAGTAGGTGGTGTTCGTCTCGCGCAAAGCGCCTGGCTGGGGCACTTCCTGCGCCCGCGTCGGCTGAATCGCCTCACGACGGCTGGCGATGAACTCTGGCGCGAGCAGGGCGCTGGAACGGTCTGCCACCATGCGCGGGTCGCCCAGATAGCGCCAGCGGTCGGCAAAGGCGCACTTGATGGCTTCCACCATCCAGTGGACGCGCTCAGCAGGGTTCAGCTCCCGCAGGTTGACCCCATCCAGAATGGCGAGCGCTTCCGCGAGAATAATGCCTTGCGAGACGGGAGGCTGGGCATGCACCGTGTAGCCCCGATAGCTCACCTGCAACGGCTCGCGCAGCTCGGACGAGTGCCCCGCCAAATCGTCTGGCTCGAACCAACCACCTTGCTGGCGGCAGAACTCAACGATTCGGCGAGCGATGTCGCCCTTGTAGAAAGCCCCTGCGCCTTGCTCAGCGATTTGCTGGAGCGTGCGTGCCAGATCGGGACAGCGCACGCGCTCGCCCGCGCGTGGCGGCTGGCTCCGATGGAACAGCGCGTTGAGGATGGGGCGCAGTTCACGGATGCGCGCCGCGTTGCGCCAAATCGATTCCTTGCGCGGGCTAATCGGGTAGCCCTCCCGCGCGTACTCAATCGCTGGCTCCAGCACACGCGCGAGGGGCAGCTTCCCATAGAGCGCGTGTAGGCGTCCCCATGCGTCCACCAGCCCAGGCACGGTCGCGGCGGTTATGCCACGCAGAGGGATTCCCTTGGGGAAGCGGTCGGGTTTTGCCCCAGTGGGCGCCGCACCCGAGCCGTTGAGTGCCAGCGTCTTCTGGCGATTAGCGTCGTACAGCACCACGAACGCATCGCCGCCCAAATGGCTCGCCCACGGCTCCACCACGCACAGCACCGCGGAGGTTGCAATCGCTGAGTCGACGAAACTACCGCCTGTGCGCAGGATGTACAGCCCCGCACTGACCGCCAGCGGCTGGGACGATGCCACGATGCCTTGCTCTGCGACCACCACGCTCCGTGATAACATACCGTCGCTCGCTCTTCTGCTCAAAAGTGGTCGCGCACCGGCTGTTGTCGTGCCCCTCCGCGGCGTCAGGCGTGCCAACCGCTCCGACCGGGAGGTCTTCGGCACACGGGAGATCGACTTACCGTTGCTCCCTTCCGGGCCTGGCGGGGTTCATCGACCCCTCGTTGCGAAGGTCCCGATCCTCAACACGGTCGCCCGCCTGCGTTTCGCACAGGGGACGCGCCGCGAGCCGGGATTCAGCCCTGCTATGGCGGGTTGCAGGTACAGGGAACCGCCAGCTCCCCGCTTAGCGCGACCACCGCCTAACAGTGTACCCTACATGGCTTGCACGGGCACGGGGCTCCCGCCTAACCTCGCCGACTGCCACGCCGCCTCTGTGAAAGCAATCACCTTCAAGCCGTCCTCCGGCTTCGATTGCACCTCCTCACGCCCCAAAATGGCGTTCACAAAGTTAATCACGGGCTGGGAGCCTTCGGGCAGGCTCTCGGGGCGGAAGCGGTTGCCCTGCGCATCACAAATCTCTATCTGATCTTGGCGAATGAGGTAGGTCGCCTCACTGCCCACAACCGTAATCTCCTCGTGCCAGCCGACGGTCGTGCTTCCGATAATCGAGAGGTTGCCAATCGCGCCGTTCGCATATTCGAACGCCAGTGCGGAATTGATGTCCACTTGCACATCGAAATATTGCATAAACGCGCTCACCTTTATTGCGGGCGCGTCCACAATCCAGAGCAGGAAGTCGACCAGGTGGCTACCCGTGTCGTTGAGCTGACCGCCGCCCGAAAGGGCGGGGTCCTGACGCCAGCTCCCGCGCGTCATGTGATACCAGCGCTGGAGGTTAATCGCTTGCACGAAGTGCAGTTCACCAATTTCGCCCCGGCGAATGCCCTCATACACATAGCGATAGGTGGGTAGATAGTGGCGCTGATAGGCGACCAGCCCGATTTTGCCCGTTTCCCTGAACCGCTGAACCAGCGTGCGGGCATGTTCCACCGTGCAGACCATCGGCTTTTCTATCATCACATGCAGTCCCCGATCCAGCGCGTCCATCGCCTGCTGGAAGTGCAGGGTGTGGGGGGTGATAATCATCACACCATCCATCTCCACCTGCTCCAGCATCGCGCGGTAGTCGTCAAAGAAGGGCACGCCCTGCAGATGGGGGAACCGTTCGAGGGTGCGTGCCCTCTGCTCCTCGCTCGGCTCTGCAATTGCGACCACGCTCGCGTCTTCCACACCCTGAAGCACATTCAGATGGTGGCGTGCCATGCCACCGCAGCCGATTAGACCTAACCGTACCTGACTCATAGCCTCCTCCTTCGCCTCGATATTGGGCAAAAAACCCAAACCGCCTCTATTCGACAGGCGCGTCGGCTTCCCTGTTTCTATGGAACCGCACTGTGGCTTGATTGTGGCTACATCACCGCATCGACCAGCACATCGGCGTCGAAGCGCACGGGGTCAGTGCAGGGCAAGCCTGTTTCTTGCGCGACGCATTCGATGGCATCGCGTGCCTCCGCCTCGCTCAGGTGTGCCGTGTTGAGCGCAATCCCAGCGACGCGCGACGGATAGAACGCGCCACCCGCCGATGCCAGCTCCTCGTACAGGCGCACCGCCACCGACAGCGGAGGGATGGGCACATCCGAATAGCGCATGATGTGGGTCTGACCCGCGCGATGAACCAGTATCAAATGGGTCGGTTGTGCCCCACGCAACAGGGGCAAGGTCGCGGTCGATGCAGGATTGAACAGTGAACCCTGCCCCTCGATATGCACGATATCGGCGTCCTGACCCAGCCGAAGGACGAGCTGTTCAACCGCGCCCGAAGCGAAATCGACACGGATGGCGTCCAGCGCAATCCCGTCGCCCTCGATCATGATGCCCGTTTGACCCGTGGCGAGGAACTTCGAGCGCAACCCGCGCTTGAGGCAGGCGCGGTGCATCTCGATGCTCACGGTCATCTTGCCGACCGCCATGTCGGTGCCGACGGTCAGCACGCGCTTGCAGGGGAGGTGGCGCGCGGCACCCGTGCCCACCTGCAAGCCGGGCGGCTCGCGACGAATGTCCCAAATCCACTGGCGACCGCGCAGAAGGGGCTTCAAGTCGGGATGTTCCGCCATCGGCAGGTGCAGTCCATTCACGAGGTTCAGCCCCACCTGCACCGCCTGCTTCACCTCTTGCCACCACGCCTCGGGCAACATCCCGCCCGGCGGCGCAATCCCAATCACCAGCGTGTCGGGCTGGTAAGCGAGCGCGTCGTTTAGCGAGGCGACAATCGGCACATCGCGCGGGATGCCCGTGATGGCAGACAGGGATTGACCCGCGCACTCATAGTCGATCACGGCGACAACGGGCGCGCGGCTGTAGCGCAGTAAGCCGATGCCTGTCTTGCCGAACGGACTGCGCAATCCTTCGTGCATCAGTATCGCCAGACGGTTCTGCTCGCTCAGCATGGTCAGAGGGTTTGCCCTATTGTGGCACACGCTGGGCGTCTAAGGTGAAGGTGGTGCCGGCGACGGAGATAGTGCCCTGCATGCGGTCGCCCTCTACGGTCGCGCTAACGCTGAGGCTCATGCCATCGGGCGTCTGGAAGGTGAACTGCAAAGTGCCACTGTCGGGGTTGAACTGTGCGTCGGTGAAGGAGACCGTGCCCAGGATCGTCTGGAGCGTGCCGTTCAGGCTCCCGCCCTCCTCGCGCAGGACGAGGGTGAATTCGATGCCTTCGGGTGGCAGGGGGTCACCCCCTTTGACCGTGCCCCTCCATGTGCCGACAGCGGTGCGCGGTGTCCTTGCGGGTGGCTCGCTGGGGCGTTCGGGGCTGGCACTCTCGCGCGCACGCTCAAACAGCGGGGCATGGCGCATCGACTTAAGGTACTCCTGACGCTCCCGCTCCAGCGCCTTGCGCCACTGGCGGTCGCGCTCAATATCAAAATAGAGCACGCCGTCGATGAAGGTCTTCTCACAGCGGGCGTAGACGCTCAGCGGGTGGTCGCTCCAGAGGGCAAGGTCGGCATGCTTGCCCGGCTCAATCGTGCCCACATAGCGGTCGATGCCGAGTTGCTTCGCGGGGTTCAGCGTGACGAGCTTGAGCGCCTCCACCTCGCTCATCCCGCCATACTTGACCGCTTTGGCAGATTCGGTGTTGAGCCGTCGCGCCAGCTCGTTGCTGTCGGAATTGAAGGAGACGACCACACCGCGCGACGCCATCAGCGCACCGTTGTAGGGGATGGCGTCATAGGCTTCCACCTTGTACGCCCACCAGTCGGAAAAGGTGGAGCCGCCCACGCCATGCTTTGCCATCTCCTTCGCCACTTTGTAGCCCTCCAGCACATGCTGGAAGGTGGCGATACGCACGCCAAACTCTTCGCACACGCGCATCAGCATCAGAATCTCGTCTTGGCGGTAGCTGTGGCAGTGGATGAGCCGTTTGCCCTCTAGAATTTCCAGCAGGGCGTCCAGTTGGAGGTCGCGGGCGGGTGGATAGGGGCGTTTGCCCGTGCGATACTCCTCCTGCTGGCGTTTGTAGTCCAGCGCGGCGAGGAACCGCTCGCGCACCACCTGCTCGACGCCCAGGCGGGTGGCGGGGTAGCGCGTGGGCGTGCCTGCCCGACCGCCGAAGTTGGAGCGTTTCACATTCTCGCCCAGCGCGAACTTGATGCCGGGCGGCGCCTCTTTGAAAAGCATCGCCTCCGCGCTCTTGCCCCAGCGCCACTTGACGATTGCGTTCTGTCCGCCTATCACATTTGCTGAGCCGTGCAGGACATTTGCCGCTGTGACCCCGCCCGCCAACTGCCGATAGATGTTCACATCCTCAGGGTTCAGCACATCCTGAATGCGCACCTCGGCAGTGCAGACATTCGTGCCTTCGTTCACCCCGCCAGAGATGGCAGTGTGCGAGTGGCAGTCGATGATGCCTGGCGTGAGGTGCTTGCCTGTCCCATCGATGATGCGGGCGTTCGCGGGTGGGGTCAGGTTCTTGCCCACGGCGCGAATCTTGCCGTCCACAATCAGCACATCGGCGTTGGGTAGCGGCGCGTCGGTCGTGAGCGTCCACACGGTGGCGTTGCGGATGAGCCAAGTGTTATGCTCATCGGCGGGTGGAGGCATGATGGGTTCGAGCTGGACGCGGGGCAATCGCGGGATGTCGTCGGGGCGTGCTTCGCCCGAAGCCCCTTCACGCCGTTCCTGCTCCTGCGGGCGCGCGCCGCCCTCGGGCGTGACGGGTTCCTGCGGGATACCTGCGGTCAGGTGGTCATACGCTTCGCCATGCGCATGTTCGTAGCAGCAGGAGGCTTCCGAAGTGCTGGTGGTGTCGGAGGAGTCCCAATTGCGCGGGCGTCGGAAGCGGGGCACGGGCGCGCCACCTGCGGGCAGTTGCTCCTCCACCCGATAGCGCTTGCCGTCCACGAACACATAGCGGATGCGCGTGCGCGGATCGAACAGCTCGCCCTCGCTGACCACGAAGCTCGCCAGCTTGCCCTTCTGGATGGAGCCGAGCCGATCGTCCACCCCAAACAGGCGGGCGGGCACAAGCGTAAGCGCGGAAATCGCCTTCTCTTTGGGTAGACCGTTCGCAATCGCGATACGAATGTTGCGTAGCAGGCGTTCGGGGTCGTTCACGCCTTCCGTCGTAATGGCGAAGGTGACGCCCTTCTCGTTCAGCCGGGCGGGGTTCTGGTAGGCGAGGGCACGATTGCGCAAGCTGACAAGGCTGGGCGGGTTCAGCGGGTCATAGGTACGCAACGGGTCGGGCATCTCCAGACTGAGCAGGATAGGGATTTTGCGCTTCGCCAGCACATCGGCGACCTTTGCCGCCTCTTGCCCGCCAGCAATTACCAGCTTCAGGTTGAACTCGTCGGCAATTCTGAGCACGCGCAGGATGTCTTGAGCGTTGTTCGCGAGTGCAACGAGGGGTATATCGCGTTTCAGCACGGGTTGCAGGGCGTCCAGGGCGCGATTGAGGGGCGGGCGCGGCTTGCCGTCGCGCGATTTGCGATACATCTCCCAGATTTGCGCCTGATAGTGCGCGTCGTAGAAGGTCTGGCGTACGAGGGCGATAGCGCCCATTAGCGAGCTGGGGTAGCCGCTGAAACCCTCATCGAACCCGCCACGCCCGCGCAGGTTCATATGCACGCCCACATCGGGGCGAATGACCATCTCGTGTGGGCGACCATCGCCCAGACTGACCAGCGCGCTACTGCCGCTAAAAATCCCGTGGGGTGGCACAATGAGCGCCGCGACGAAGCCCGCGCGTCGCCAACGGGCAAGCGCGCTCGCATCAGGTTGGAACAGTACCGACGCCTGACGCTCGGGGCGCACCTGGGCGTTCGGATGCGTGTTGCCACGCTCGTAGGTCGCGTAGGCGGGGTCGTTCGCCTGGGCGGGCATCCCCAGCGCGGTGAACCCGTCAATAAAGCCCGGATAGACGGTCAGCCCCGCGCCTTCAATCACTTCCGCGTCGGGCGGGATGGGCGTTTTGTCCGCGTCGCCCACCGCAACAATTATGCCGTTCCGCACGACAATCGTGCCTTTTTCGATAGGTGCGCTGGTGACGGGCACAATCTTCGCGCCCCGAATCGCGTACACTTCGGGCAGGCGATAGGGCGTATCCTGCGCCCACAGCGCACACAGCCAGCATAGTCCGAACCAAAGCGCTATCCGTTTGAACATCGCTTGCTCACCAACGCGCCGATTCGGTAGACATAAGGCGAATCCTGCAAATTGTTTGGATCGTTCCATTTTGTATTTGGATACCCGTCGGGTTGATGTAACGATTTGGTAACGATATGGGTTGGTCATGTCGTATCTATTATCATGGATAGTAGTTCACAGCATCGCGGATTATGAGCACGGTGTTGTTGGAGGTAGAGAGCAATGGTGATTAGACATTTAGCGGTAGGACTGGTTTTAGTGGTCATGACAGGTTGCGTCCAGATAGCGGCGCAGACCTCGTTCGTTAGCGAGATAACGGTTCCAGGTTACGGCAAAGCCGACTTAGCGGGGATTATTTCCTCCCGAATTTTTCCCAGCAACTCTTTCGATGCCTACTTCGTGGTTTCACTTAGCGATGACCCTACACGGAAGCGAATCCTAAGAGCAGGCTTCAACTTGGATGGAGAGTTATTAAATGCCGAGTGGATAGCAGAGATAGAGAGGCAGTCCGAGTGGAGCGCCGGTTTAGCCAACCTCGAATTGCTTAATCCCGCAGATCCAGGGGACGGCAGGCTCATGATTGCTCTCACAAACGACGGTGTAGGGGTTTATAATCCGACCAACCCGAATGCCAGCTGGCGAGTCCGCTCCATTCTCTTACCTCATAACTTCCCTGTATTACATATCGCCACTGTTGGAGCACCTACTCTGGGTACACCCGAATCACGCGTGATTGCAGGGCTTATGTGGAACGGGTACTGGCAGATTTTCATTTTGGACGCCAATAATGGGCAACTTCTGCATGCGTTCCGATTCGAGAACCAGACCTTCCCAAACCTGGGTTCAGCATCGGAAACCCCCTTCGCTGGTCTAAAAATTCTTTCTTATGACTGGGTATCAGGAAACTTTCTCTTGGTAACGGCAGCAAGATTTTCACAAATAATATCCGATCGTTCTGCACCTGACCTGATGGTGTATGCTTTTACGCCTGAAGGTGAGCTTCGATGGGTTGTTGGCATCGCGTCAACGAACCGTGATGGCTTAGTAGGAAGTGTTGGAATTTTGCCAATAGGAGATGGAACTGCTATAGTCCATTCATCTTCTTACTCACGATTAAGCCTCTTGCGAATAGACACACGAACAGGACAACTACTTGGAGCGACAGCACTCATTAGTAACCATCATGCGTGGGGTGTCAATTTTGCACTAATAACATCTTCATACTATGGTATGTTTTTAGGTTATTGTACAGAGTCCGAG
>FWWL01003341.1_pt1 | contig 29653 bp, 22 predicted proteins | sample 2228331 | NCBI WGS metagenome assembly FWWL01 (sample SAMEA103939775, study PRJEB20133) | metagenome
TCGAAATTCGGCCCAAAACGCCACATATAGCGGTTTTCTTGAAAAGCGAGCAGGTAGTTGCAATTTCCTGAAAAAAAAGATACAGTACCACAGATTGTTCCCTCTAGCTGTTGCATCGCCGGGGCAACGGGACTCTGTCAGGACGGCAGTTGAACCGCCGTCCTAACACCGGAAATGAGAACCAACGGTATGCGCGGCCACTCTCCGCGTGGGCGCGCCTTGTAGCGCCAATCTCCGCTTCGCGCAGGCAGACCAAAAGCCTGCCCCGCGCTTGGTCAGAATCTTCCCAAACTACCAAATCCACTCCCGACCTGGATAGTCCCGTTCCCCGTCCACCGTCCATCATCTATCGTCCATCGTCTATCGTCCATCGTCTATTGTCTATCATCCTCCTTTGCATGCACCCATAACTCTCGAACAAACTTGACTTTCCATCCCGCCCCCGCTATAATCGAAACAAAGTTTCCGGGAGGAGTAGGCAGAGCGGCGCGCTGATAGAGAAGGAGCGGCCGTCGGCTGGAAGCCCCCACAGCACTGCCCCTGTCGAAGTCGCCCGGAGGAAACGCCGAAGAAATCCCTCACCAGGGAGAGTAGAACGGCGCGGGAGCGCCCGTTAGCGCGCAGGCCGGTGATCGCCGGCTGCAGAGCGCGGTTTTCACCAGAACGATCTGGAGGTGAAAGCCGAATAGAGGTGGTACCGCGGAAGGTTCGCCTTTCGTCCTCAACCGACGAAAGGCGTTTTGTTTTCTGGATAGGAGTCACCATGAGAACCTACCCTGTCCTGCAAGTGGATGCCTTTACCGCACGGCCGCTGGCCGGGAACCCATGCGCGATCCTGTTCGATACCGATGACCTGGACGAAGCAGCCATGCTGGCTATTGCCCGCGAGATGAACCTTTCCGAGACTGCCTTCGTGCGCCGGTCCTCGCGAGCCGATTTCGGCGTACGCTACTTCACCCCGGCCGGCGAAATTCCCCTGGCCGGCCACCCTACCATCGCCACCGTCCACGCCCTGCTCGAAACCGGCCGTCACCAGGCAACTACCGTCACGCTCGAATTGCCCATCGGTGTCATCTCTGTGGAAGTGCGCCAGGAACAAGGCCGGCAATGGATCATCATGGACCAGCCCAAACCGCGTTTCCTGGCTTGCTATCGCCCGGAAGAGGTCTTGCCAATCTTTGGCCTGAGCACGCATGACCTCCTGCCAGACATGCCGCTTCAGACGGTCAGCACCGGCACGCCCCAGTTGATGATTCCTCTCCAGAGCCTGGAGGCGTTACAGCGCATTCGCCTCGACCTCGCCTCCTACCAGGAATTCCGTCGGCGCGCCGATTTCTTCAGCGTTCACCTCTTCTGTCTGCAAGGTGTGGAACACGGACAGACCTTCGCCCGTCACTTCGTTGCCCCACCAGATCTATTAGAAGACCCCTTCACCGGCTCAGCGACCGGCGGCATGGCAGCCTACCTCTGGCATTACGGTCTGCTCACCCAACCCACCTTCGTCGCCGAGCAAGGTCATTGGATGCAACGACCCGGCCGGGCCCTGGTAGAAGTCGTTGGCCCACGTGACGACATCCAGGCTGTGCGCGTGGGCGGCGAAGCCGTCACCGTCCTGACTGGTACCCTGTCCATCCCCGAAGTCTAACTTCCTTCAGGAGGAACGTATGGCTGAATACACCTTACCCAAAACCTACGATTTCCGCTCTACGGAACCGCGCATCTACGCGATGTGGGAGCAGGGTGGCTACTTCCAACCCTCTAACGACCCACGCAAACCGGATTTCGATCCTTCCAGGAAACCATTCGTCATTTCGATTCCTCCCCCCAACGTGACCGGCGAACTGCACTTAGGGCACGTCATGTTCGTAGCGATGGAAGACCTGATGATTCGCTACCATCGCATGAAGGGCTACCCCACGCTCTGGGTGCCGGGCACGGACCATGCCGGCATTGCCACTCAACTTCAGGTGGAAAAAGCGCTGGCCAAGGAGGGCCTGACCCGCGAGCAACTCGGACGAGAAGCCTTCCTGAAGCGCATGTGGGAGTGGAAGGAGAAATACGGCAGCATCATCACTACCCAGATCCGCCGCCTTGGCGCCTCCTGCGATTGGACGCGCGAGCGCTTCACGCTCGACGAGGGCCTTTCGCGCGCGGTGCGCGAGGCCTTCGTACGCCTGTACGAAAAAGGCCTGATCTACCGCGGCCTGCGCCTGGTCAACTGGTCGCCGGGCCTGAAAACCGCCGTTTCCGACCTGGAAGTAGAGTACAGCGAAGAGCCTGGCACGCTGTATTACTTCAAATACATGCTGGCCGATGGGAGCGGCGAATACATCCCGGTCGCGACCACACGGCCGGAGACCATCCTGGCCGACACCGCCGTCGCCGTCCACCCAGAAGACCCGCGTTACCAGAAATATGTCGGCCGCCTGGTACGTGTCCCCATCCTCGGACGCGCGATCCCCGTCATCGCCGATGACTACGTAGATCGCGAATTCGGCACCGGTGCGCTCAAAATCACCCCCGGCCATGACCCGCACGACTACGAGATCGGTCAGCGCCACGGCCTGCCCGTCCTCTCGATGCTCGACCGGGAAGCCAGAGTGACCGAGGTCGGCGGTCCGTATGCCGGTCTCGACCGCTTCGAGTGCCGCAAGAAGTTGTGGGAAGATATGCGCGCCGCCGGCCTGGTCCTCAAGGAAGAAGCCTATACCCTTAACGTGCCTCGCTCCCAGCGCGGCGGCGAGATCGTCGAGCCCATGATCTCCGAACAATGGTTTGTCACAATGCAACCGCTGGCGGAAGCCGCCCTGAAAGCCGTGCGCGAGGGGCACATCCGCATCGTCCCGGAACGTTTCGAGAAGGTCTATTTCAATTGGTTGGAAAACATCAAGGATTGGTGTATCAGCCGCCAATTGTGGTGGGGACACCGCATCCCGGTCTGGTATTGCGCCGATTGCGGCCGACAGACCTGCACTCGCCAGGACCCCACCCAGTGTGCCCACTGCGGTAGCCCCAACATTCAGCAGGACCCGGATGTGCTCGACACTTGGTTCTCCTCGGCGCTCTGGCCCTTCTCCACGCTCGGCTGGCCCGAGGAAACCCCTGACCTGCGCTATTTCTACCCCACAACCATCATGGAAACCGGCTACGACATCCTCTTCTTCTGGGTAGCACGGATGATCATGATGGGACTCGAAATGACCGGTCAGATTCCCTTCCGCGTAGTCTACCTGCACGGCCTGATTCGCGATGAACACGGGCGCAAGATGAGCAAGTCCTTTGGCAACGTGATTGACCCTTTGCCGGTCATGGAAGCCTACGGTACCGATGCCCTGCGCTTTACCTTGCTGGTTGGCTCCACGCCAGGCAACGACACCAACTTGAGCCTGAAGAAGGTCGAGGCCAACCGGAACTTCGCCAACAAGATTTGGAACGCCGGGAGATTCGTGATCGCCGCACTCGCCACCCTCGGCGATGAAGACCGATCCACTGCCAAAACGCCCTCCCCTACCCAGCCGGCAGCAGAGTGGACACTGGCGGACAGTTGGATCTGGGCGCGCCTGCAACAACTCATCCGCGATGTCGAACGCCTCTTCCAATCCCATCAGTATGGCGAAGCCGGCCGGCAAATCTACGAGTTCTTCTGGAGCGAATTCGCCGACTGGTATGTGGAAATTGCCAAACTCCAGTTACAAGACGAAACGACAAAACGGCAAACCGCCGAGACCCTGGCGCGCGTCCTCGACCTGTGCCTGCGCCTGCTGCACCCCTTCACCCCCTACGTCACCGAGGAACTGTGGGGACACCTGCGCCGGGCTCTGCTTGCCTCTCCCCTCGCGGACCTGGCACGCAACTGGCCCGAGGCGCTCATCATCGCTCCCTGGCCAGAGGCTCGCGCGCCCGAAGGGTGGGAGACAGGCAAGATCGCCGATTTCGCCCTCGTTCAAGAAGTCGTTCGCGCCATCCGCAACCTGCGCGCCGAGAAAAAAGTGGCGCCCGCCATGCGCCTGCCGGCCACCCTGGTCGGCGGCGAGAAAGTGGGCCTGCTGCGCGCCCAAAGTCAGGTGATCGCCGCCCTGGCCGGTCTGGATAGCACCCGCCTGACGATTCTCGAATCCTCGCCGGAAAAGCCGGCCGAAAGTGCGGTTCTGGTGATCGGCCCGGTCGAAGTGCACCTGCCCCTATCCGGCCTGGTCCATCCACAGGAAGAGCGCGCCCGCCTGACCAAAGAACTGGCCGAGGTCGAGGCGCACATCGCCCGTTTAGAAACGTTGCTCGCCAGCGATTTTGCCCACAAAGCCCCGCCGGCCATTGTCCAGAAAGAACGTGACAAACTAGCCACCTACCAAGCCAGCGCCGTCAAATTGCGCAACCGCCTGAACGAACTGGGCGGTTAAGCGCCCCCTGGCCCAGAAGAGGCTGGCCGCGCAACGATGGCTGACGATTGCCAAAAATCCACTAAGGACGGTTCTGCCCCCCTAGAACCGTCCTTTTCTTTCCCGAGGAAACCACCAGGAACACCTATTGCTTCGGCGGAACCGTTTTTTCTATCCGCCAACCTGTTTTGCGCAACAATCGGTGGTATGATTCGTACAAACCAGGCCCGCTCCTTTTCTCAAGAACCCATCCCCTCGCCCCAGGTTCCTGGTATCCTCGAGAAAAGCACCGGGAGAGCTTCTCCCCAAGATAGCCCTGTTTGCTTCTCCAAAGGAGTGTCTCGGATGTCAAAATCTCTCTTCATTCTCCCGCTCTTTCTGTTGAGCCTGTGCGCCTGTCGGCCACTTCATCCCGTGATAACCCCTACCTCTACCTCTTCCCTCTCTCCACAAACCCTGCGCAATGGTTCGTACAACGTCCTCCTGCCCGATCACACTACCATTACCATACCCCTGACCGACGGCGCCTATCAGTCGGGCCAGGACCCCTCCCAGCCCGGCTTCCTCACGGCCCGCCTTGGGGATCATATCGCCTTGGGTGACCTGAACGGCGATGGACTCGAGGACGCCGTCCTGACCCTGGCACTGAACCTCGGTGGAACGGGCACGCGGACTGCCATCCTGCCCATCCTCAACCGCGACGGCACTGCCTGGCAGCCCTTCCCCGTTCCCCTGGAAGACCTGCCTATCCTTCACACCCTGACCATTGAAGACGGCAAGATTTTCCTAAGCGCCACAGTTCACGGCGTCAACGACGCCAACTGCTGCCCCTCCCTGCTGGTGACCAGGACCTATCGTCTGCTCCCTAACGAACTCTGGCTGACCCACCTCGCCTCCAGAGTCTCCGCGGACGCCGTCGAGCGCCTCATCCGCATTCAAACACCCGCCGACGGCGCGGAGGTGACTTGCCAGATCACCTCCACCGGCAACGTCACCATCGCCCCCTTCGAGAACACCCTGGTCTATCGGGTACTGACCGCCGCGGGCGAGGAAATCGAGCAAGGGCCGCTGATGGTAGATGCTCCAGACATGGGCCTGCCCGGCACCTTTACGCTCACCCTCGACCTCTGCCAGCAAGACTATCGCGGCCCCATTCGCCTCGAGTTCTGGGACTTCAGCCCGGCCGACGGCTCTCCGCTTGCCATGGAAGCCGTCTCGCTCCTTCTTCGCTAAATCCGACTCCACGGCCAAAAGATTCCCCATCCCATAGGGCATGGTATTTCCTCAATACCCTTTCAATCCATTCAGGCGTTAGGACGGCAGTTGAACTACCGTCCTACTGATTTTTGAAATTTGTGTATTTGTCAACGGAAGTGTGAACATTGCCAGCCTACATAAGCCAGATGAGACGCAAAGGAACAGTAGAACAACTTGCAGAACAACGCGCACGTGGACTGGCGTTGGTGAAGCAAGGCAAGAAGGTGAGAGAGGTAGCCGAAATACTCCATGTAACCCCTCGTTCCGTCAATCGCTGGCTTCAGCAAGCCAGGAAGCCAGGGCGCAGGAGGAAAGCGAAGCCGACGGGTCGGAAACGGAAGTTGAGCGATGCGCAGGTAAAACGGCTAGAGAAAGCATTGAAGCGAGGCGCTCCTGCCTATGGATCTTTTGGAGACTATTGGACGCTCGCTGTCATCCGAGCACGGTTTGGCATATTCTCGACCGGATGGGCTGGAGTTGTCAGCGTCCACAGCGGCGAGGCTTTCCGCGCGACGAAGAAGCGATCGCCAAGTGGAAGGAAGAAGTGTTGGCGGAGATAAAAAAAGACGCCGGGAACTGAAGGCTGTACTGGCATTTGACGATGCAAGCGGCTTCTCATTGGTCTCTCCGCTCAAGCGCACCTGGGCGCCGCGTGGCGAAACGCCCATCGTTCGTACCAGTATCAGCATGATTGCCTCAATCTCATTGGCGCCTGGTTGGTCTTGCCTGGCGGAGAACAATTCAAGTTGACCATCCGCTCGTACTGGCATAGTCTGACCGGCAAAGAAGTCATCCTTTTTCTCAAGCAACTGCTGCGCTGCACTTCCGGCTACATCATTCTCGTCTGGGACAATCACGCCATCCACAAACGCAAGATCGTTCCAGGAATTCCTGGAAACACACGAGCGCTTGATCGTTTATTGGTTCCCGACGGCTGCGTCAGAACTCAATCCGGCCGAATATGTCTGGACGCAAGTGAGCGAATATACTGCCGGAACCGCTCCACACAACCGAGTTGAACTTCGCACCAATGTTATGGCAGGTATTTCCCGAACCAGACGCTCGCAGAAACGCTTACGCTCCTGCCTGCACGCTTCTCGCCTCTTATGGATATGATATCAGACTTACATTTTTCAAAAATCAGTAACGCAGGGTCTCGGAGCGTTCCGAGGCCGCCGATCTGGCCGGGCATAATGCGTTTCGAAGAGGTGGTTCGTGAATTAAGGTACGATCTCGTACCATCCACGTACCAAACCTACCTCTTCGTTGTACATCCGTTCACCAACGTCGAACAGGCAATACGGGAACCCGGGGTAGTTAATCCGTACGACCTCCACCTCGTGCAGACCAGAAGTCTGAGAAGGCCAGTAATGGACCGGAATACGGGACCAATTGGTGTTGTAAGAGACTAGCCCGTATATTACCGGCGTCTCGCTGGAAAAGGGAATTTGCCGATAATCCTCGAACGGAGCAAGGCAAAAGGTTGCTCTTCTGGTTGGGGCATATCCGGACAAGTATCGTTTCTAACAGCCTCGTATCCTGTATAGATATAAAAGTCAATTGGCCGACCAGGGGAAACCGACAAGAACTGGTCAGGGTCAGTCCAGTCCCCTATCCGGTCTTTCTCCAACGACAGGCTGAGCCCGGTGCTTATTGTATCCACTTCTCGTTGGAGTACCCGACGATTGCCGCGCGGAAGCCGCACGTAGGACCGCGGAAGAAGCATTTTCTTTCCCCCTGCTATCAGGGTAAAGCGGTAGGGCCAGGTAGTTAGGGACTGCTCCCCTTTCTCTTGTTCTACCATCACCACCCCGATCAGGTTGATGTCATGGATGCCGGGTCCCAGCGGGGGAATCTCAACTGTCAAGGCGGCATCCTCGCCCGGATAGGTGATAATATCCACAAAGAGGAGTGCCTCGCCGCTGTAATTGAACTTTGTGGCAACCTGCTGTTCGTCCACGATCAACAGAAACCGCACCAGCTGGGGCTTATCCTCACCCTCCTTCCCCGTCTCCGTAACGTAGTACCGAAACGTCGCCGTCACGGCCTTGTGTTCGGGAACTTCGTAGGTGTTGAACCCCAGCAAGGTGCCATCGGAAACGCTTATCAACCCCATCGTGTGCACGCTATAGGCCGAGGTGGGAGGATTGGTGATCCAGAACAACCACTTCCTGAGATAAAAGTCCGCTGGCAAGGTGCGATAATAGTCCTCAGCCGGACACAGAGGGGCCTCCGGAGGGGAGAATTGCAAGGAAGACAGGATCTCCTGGATCGCAAACGGCGTCGGTATAAACGACGGCAATGGGGGATGGGCAGATTGGTCCGGCGATGGGGATGCAGACGGAGGAGACTTTACGGTAGAAAGCGGCCATGGTAAGGAGCACGAAAAAAGAGCCAGGGGGAGAATGAGTAAAAACCAGCCGAGTCTTCTCTTCATGAGTAAACCTCACTGATCTGGTCGAGTAAATGCAGTAAGGAGATGGATGGGTGGGAGTATACCCGCCTTATGGCACGCTAAGGCAAGGTAACGGTGAAATCCACGCTAGGCGCCCACGACCACCCGCCAACCTGGATGAAACGATGGCGGGTCCGCACAGTGAAAGTACCATGGGGATTGGTTTTCCAGGCAGTGTATACTGTCACCGATTTGCCTCCAGGTTGATAGGACTTACAAGACTCCGAAGTAGAACCTATCACTACCCCATCTCGCTTTATGACTCTACCTGGACACAAATCTTCCAAAGCAACAAGACGTCCGGGCTCAGGATGGACTGGCCGTACCCTCTTATCAACCCCGCGCCCGTCTGAATCCCAGCGACAGCCGTGAGCGTTCCTCCGCCTGGCGCCGGCTGCACCGCGCTCGGATTGACAGCCCCACCGCTCGATAGGCCACGGCCGCCAGGACCAGGCATCGAAACCTCCTTCTTTATGGTGACCACATCGGATGGGTCTGGAGGCGGCGTTCCATCATCTGCATAGGACGGTCTTATCGGCATGAGTGACAACACACTCACAAGGATCAGCCCTGCTGTGATTTTCCGGATCTTCTTCACACTACCCTCCTGTTGTAAAAGAGATTTACCCATCTCCCTACAGAAGAGAATTATACCCCCAAGATATCGTCAATGATTTTTGGGCTGGCAACCATCACAAATCCAAACCTCATCCATCTTCTATGCCGCGAGCCGCTTCATTCGTTGCTTCGTTCCCGACATTCGTTGACGATATTTTACTTCGCCAACAAAACCCAGGTCAGGGGTAAACAATGAAGGGGGAATCACAAATTTTGTAACTGCCTACCTGAGGAGCAAGTCTCTGACTTGCTGGTGATTACCCATATCTTGGTCATCCCCCATAGTTGGGCAGAATTCGCTCTTGATAGCAGAACTTGCTCTGTTAGGACGGCAGTTGAACTGCCGTCCTAACGCCTGCCTACCCTGTGGCGCAAGTCTCTGACTTGCGAACATCGGCAAAGCGGAGATTTGCCCCGCAGTGCGCTGGCTGGGTCTTCGATCTATCTCTGGACAGACCAACGGCCAGAGCATCACCCTGTGCTATAATTCCCCCCGAAAGGCTGACTTCCTATGCTGCGGCGATTCGTGCAACTCTTTGGGGGCAACCCCCACCAAAAAGAACTGGAAAAGCTCCTGCCAATTGTGGAGCGCATCAATGCCCTGGAAAGCGCCTTCGAGGCGCTCTCCGACGACGCGCTGCGCGCCAAGACGGACGAGTTCCGGCGCCGCCTGGCGCCTGCCCTGGGAGGAACAGGCGACGGGGATGAGACCCTGGATGACCTGTTGCCAGAAGCCTTCGCGGCCGTGCGCGAGGCCTCCAAACGCACCCTCGGCCTGCGCCATTACGACGTACAACTCATCGGCGGCATCGTCCTGCATCAAGGCAAAATCGCCGAAATGCGCACTGGCGAGGGCAAGACCCTGGTGGCCACGTTACCCCTCTACCTGAATGCCCTGACCGGGCGCGGCTGTCACTTGGTCACCGTCAACGATTACCTCGCCCGTCGCGACGCCCGCTGGATGGGCCCCATCTACCACGCCCTCGGCATGACGGTCGGCATCCTGCAAATGGCCGCCGTCACCGAAAACGGCCAGAAAGCCTACCTCTACGACCCCGCCCGCCAGCATGCCCGCGAAGATCAACACCAAATGCGCCTAGTGGATCGCCGCGAAGCCTACGCCGCCGACATCACCTACGGCACCAATTCCGAGTTCGGTTTCGACTATCTGCGCGACAACATGGCTATGCGTCTGGAAGACCGCGTCCAGCGCGGTCACCATTACGCCATCGTGGATGAAGTGGACAACGTCCTGATTGACGAAGCGCGTACCCCGCTCATCATCTCCGGCCCGGCCTCGGAGGACGTTGAGTGGTACACCAAAATGGCGCAGATCGTCCGCCAGTTGAAACCGGAAGATTACGAGGTCAACGAACGCGATCGCACCGTTACCCTCACGGAAATCGGCACAGCGCATGTCGAACAATTGTTGGGTCAACCGCTGCGTGACCCCGACCGCCCGGAAGACGTCACCCCCGAACAGGCGCGCTTGCTCGGCTACCTGGAACAGGCCTTGCGCGCCCAACACCTCTTCCACCGTAATCGTGACTACATCGTCCAGGGCGGCAAAGTCATTATCGTGGACGAATTCACCGGGCGCCTGATGCCCGGCCGCCGCTGGTCCGATGGCCTCCACCAGGCTGTTGAAGCCAAGGAAGGCGTCAAAGTCGAGCCGGAAAACGTCACCTATGCGACCATCACCCTGCAGAATTACTTCCGCATGTACCAGAAACTGGCTGGCATGAGCGGCACCGCTCTGACCGAGGCGGAAGAGTTCTCCAAAATCTACAACCTGGAAGTCGTGCCCATTCCCACCAACCTGGAATACCAGGCAATCGGCCCGAACGCCTCGCTGGTAGAGGTCAAGGCCAGGGATGAGGACGGTTTCGAATACTCCTACTTCGCCCGCCGCGACGACCCGGAGAAAAAGCCCGTGTACTGGCGGCGCAAAGACTACCCGGATGTCATCTACCGTACGCTGGAAGCCAAACTGCGCGCCATCACGCGCGAAATCGTGCGCGAACACGTGCGCGGCCGCCCATTGCTGGTCGGTACGACTTCGGTCGAAAACTCCGAACGGCTGTCGAATCGCCTGCGCGCCGAACCTATCCGCCGCCTGATGCAAGTCCTGCTGATCCGCCAGGCCTGGATGGAGGCACACAACCTGGCGGAAGACGGCCGCGCCATCCCCGAACTACAACCCCTCCACCGGCCAATTGACCAGCTGCGCCCCGAAGACCTACGGCCCTTCGCCCGCGAACTGGGCCTTTCCCTCAACCCGGAAGAACCCTCCAACCTGACCCGCTTGCTGAACATCCTGCGCCTTTCGGAAGGCGATGCCGAACGCCTGAAGGCCGTCCTGCAAGGCGGCGTGCCTCATCAGGTCTTGAACGCCCGCAAACACGCCGAGGAGAGTCAGATCATCGCCGGGGCCGGCGCCTTTGGCGCCGTGACCATCGCCACCAACATGGCCGGCCGCGGCGTGGACATCAAACTGGGCGGCGAACTAGCCGAAGAAGTGTTGACCGCCGTCAACCGCGTCCTGCGCCGCGCCGGCTACAGCGATCCCTACGACATGTCGCTCCCGGCCCGCTATCAGGCCCTGCAAACCATGGACCCGGCCCTCTACGGCATCTACGAGACCGAGGTCAAATTCTTCCTGCGCTATTACGAAGACATGCTGCGCGTGCGCGAACTGGGCGGCCTGCATATCATCGGCTCCGAACGTCACGAAGCCCGCCGCATTGATAACCAGTTACGCGGCCGCGCCGCCCGCCAGGGTGACCCTGGCTCCTCGCGCTTCTACCTCTCCCTCGAAGACGACCTCATGCGCCTCTTCGGCGGCGAGCAGGTCAAAGCCTTCATGGAACGCTTCCACATTGACGATGACTACCCTCTCCAGGCCCGCCTGGTCAGCAATGCCATCGAACAATCCCAACATCGCGTCGAAGGCGCCAACTTCGATGTCCGGAAACACCTGCTCGAATACGATGACGTCCTGAACAAACAACGCACAGCCATCTACTCGCAACGTAACCGCGTCTTCGAAAAGGAAGACCTGCGCGAGGACGTGGGCGAACTCCTGCGCCAGGAAATCCAACAGCGCGTCCAAAAGCATGCCCAGGAAGGCGAACGCTGGCGCTTGTTCGCCTGGCTGGAACAGACGCAACCCTCCTTCCTAACCCCTCAGGGCATCTTTCCCTCCTTTACCTACCAGGTCCTGCTCAACGCACTCCACGCCTCCTCCGCCAACCTGGAACAGGCCCTGCTCGACCTGGCCAGTCGCGCCCTGGAGGCCGAACACGACCACCTGCGACAAAGCGTCCAGATACTCCTCGACCGTGCCGGCGACGATCTGGAAAACCAGCAGGCCGAGCGCCTGGAAACCTTGCACAACTTCCTGGACTCGCTGGCCGAGAACGCCGAACAGGAAACCCGTCGTCCGGCCGCCATCCTGGAAGAACTCAACAACCTGCTTCGCCTGCCTTTGCGCCTGCCCCCCGAGCAAATGCGCCTGTTGCGCGAGGATCCGACCGCCTTGCTCGAGCCGTTAACCGAGCAGCTCGAATCCCTGCTCACCTCTCTGATGGCCGCCCGCATGATCGCCACGCTGGAATTCCGTCTGGGCGAATCGCTTGGCCTGACGGGTCACGATCTCCCGGCAGGTGATTGGGAGGCGCTGCGCGCCGCCCTGGAAACGCGCTTCGAACAAGCCCTGTCCAGCCGTCAGGAACGTTTACTCGGCGCGGAGGGACAGATTCGCCGGGACCTGGCCGCCGCGCTCTCTCGCCTGGAAGGCGACGACGACCAGGCCCGCCTGCGCCTGCTGGGTCTGATGTCACAGGGTACACGGACCGTGTTCGACGCTCGCAGTCACCAGCAAAAGCGACTGGTCTTCACCCGCCTGCATTACGTCTACCTGGCCGCCCAACTGTTGGCCGACCTGCCGCCCGCCCAACTGGCAGAGCAAATCCTGAACCATCTCTCTGCCGCCCAGGAGGCGCAACGGCGCGCCTTCGGCGAGACGGAGTACGCCCGCCTGCGCCAGAGCGGACAACTGCCGCCCGGCCTGACTGCCGAGGAAATCGGGCGTCGTATCCAGACCCAAATCTACCGTCAGGTACTCCTGAGTTCCATCACCGAACTTTGGGTAGATTACCTGACGCGCATCGAGGCCCTGCGCGTCTCCATCGGCCTGGAGGCCTACGCTCAGCGCGACCCGCTGGTACAATATAAGAGTCAGGCCTCGGCCATGTTCCAGGCCCTTCTGGCCGATATTCGCGCCGCTGTCATCGGACGCATCTTCCTCTACCAACCCCAGATAAGCCTCGCGCCGCCGGAGACCGCCTCTCCCATCGCGGCCACGCCACAAGCCACGGCCGCTCCTCAGGCGCACGTCAAAAGCAAGCGCAAACGCCATCGGCACTGAATTCGGGAGGCTTGTGACCATCCGCCCGGCTTTCTACGCGGCCTTGCCTAAAGTGGACCTCCACCGCCACCTGGAGGGTTCCCTGCGACCCAATACCCTTCTGGAGGTGGCGCGCGCCTACGGTCTGAGCGTACCGCACAACCTGCGCCAGTTACGGCCCCTGATTCAGGTCCGGAAGCGAGATACGCTTACCTACCAGAACTTCCTGGCCAAGTTCGCCACCTTACGCCTGTTCTTCCGCTCGCCTGAGGTAATTCAACGCATCACCCAAGAGGCGATCGAAGACGCCGCCTGCGATAACATCCGTCACCTGGAGTTGCGCTTCACGCCGGTTGCCCTGAGTCGTGCCGGAGGCTTCTCCTTAGGCGAGGTGATGGACTGGGTATGCTGTAGCGCCCGTCAGGCGGCCCGAAAACATGATATCAGCGTGTCCCTGGTGGTCAGTGTCAACCGTCACGAGGCAACGCAACTGGCGGAGGAGGTGGTTGCTCTGACCATCGAGCGCCGCGAGCAGGGCCTGGTCGGTCTTGACCTGGCCGGGAACGAGGCCGAGTTCCCCGCTGATCCCTTTGCCCCCCTCCTGCGCGCCGCGCGTCAGGCCGGCCTGCGACTGACGATCCACGCCGGCGAGTGGAGTGGCGCGGCCAACGTTCGACAGGCCATCGAGTGCTTCGAGGCCGAACGCATCGGCCACGGCGTGCGCGTCCTGGAAGACCCAAACGTTGTGGCTCTGGCGCGCGAACGTCGAACGGTCTTCGAGGTCTGCCTGACGAGCAATTACCAGAGCGGTGTCGTCCCCAATCTGCGCGCCCACCCTCTGCCTCAAATGCTTGCCGCCGGGCTGCGCGTCAGCCTGGGAAGCGACGACCCCGCTATTTCGCAGATCACGCTCAGCCAGGAATACCGCCTGGCCTGTGAAAGCCTGGGGTTGCCCCTCCAGGCCTTGCAGGAAAGCATCCTGACCGGCGCACAGGCCGCCTTCCTGCCCCCACCAGAGCGAGCGCGTTTACAGAATCGCGTCAAGATCGAACTCGAACAGATTTTGGAATCCGCCAAAAACCGATACAATTAACCTATGACTCAACGCCTGAACATCATCATCCCCATGGCCGGCTGGGCCACCCGTCTGCGGCCTCACACCTGGTCGAAGCCCAAGCCGCTGGTCAGCGTGGCCGGCAAGGCCTCGATCGAGTATCTGCTGGAATCCTTGCAAAGCGTTCCAAATAGCCAATCGGCCAGTTACACTTTCATCGTCGCGCCGTTCCTGGGCGAACGCCTGATGCGCGCCTATATGGCCGAAAAGCATCCCGAACTCAACGTCCGTTATGTGGTGCAGGCGGAAATGCGTGGTCAATCCCATGCGCTCTACCTGGCACGCCAGGCTTTGCGCGGCCCTACCCTGATCATCTTCTCGGACACGTTGATCGAAAGCGATTTTTCCTTCCTTGCCCGTGAGGCCTACGACATCGTCGGTTGGGTCAAGGCCGTGCCCGATCCACGCCGCTTTGGCGTGGCCGAAGTGGGGTCAGACGGGCTGGTCAAACGATTAATCGAAAAGCCTGAAAGTTTAGAGAACAACCTGGTCGTCGTCGGCTGTTACTACTTTCGCGAAGGCCGCCAGTTGCTGCGCGCCATCCGTGAACAGATGCGACGCAACATCCTGCTCAAAGGCGAGTATTTCCTGGTAGATGCCATCAACCTTATGTTGCAGCGCGGCGCGCGTATGCGCACCGAACGAGTCGAAACCTGGCTGGATACCGGTACCGTGCCGGCCCTGCTGGAGACCAACCGCTATCTGCTGGCGCGCGCTTCCGGCAACGGCCACTCTTCTGCCCACCTGGACGACGTGGAGGTGATTGCACCGGTCTTCATCCACCCCAGCGCCGAGATTCGCCAGGCGGTCATCGGGCCGCATGTCTCGATCGGCCCAAATTGCCGCGTCGTACAGGCCAAAATCGCCGAATCGATCCTGGAGGCCGGAGCAACCGTGGAGCAGGTGGCATTGCGTGGCTCGCTCCTTGGCTGTCAATCGCTCGTGCGCGGGCGATCTGCCACTGATCCGCCGCTCGAACTTAACATCGGCGATAACAGTAGTGTAATTCTATGAGTGAATTGGTAGAGGTGCATTCCGGCTATCGGTACGGCGAGCGACCACTGGCCCTGCACTGGGAGGGCCAACGGCTAGAAGTAGAGGCTGTGATCGCTGCCTGGCGCACGCCACACGGCCTGCAGTTTCGCGTCCGTACTGCCGATCAGCGCCTCTTCGAACTCACTTATCAGGAAGCCAATGACCAATGGGAAGCCCAGCCCCTGTAAGGAGCCCCTATGCCCGGTTCATCGAATAGTAGCCGTTATCTTTCCCAGCGCGTGCGTGCCCTGAAGCCCTCCGGCATCCGCAAATTCTTCGATATCGCCGCCAACATGAAAGACGTGATTTCGCTCGGAGTCGGCGAGCCGGACTTCGTCACGCCGACGCCCATCCTGGAGGCTGGGATTCGTTCGCTGCGCGCTGGGGAAACCCATTACACCTCTAACTCCGGCAAGCCGGAATTACGCCAGGCTATTGCCGAACACCTATCACGCCTGTACGGAGTACACTACGACCCAGAGGAGGAGATCGTCATTACCGTAGGCGTCTCGGAGGCGCTCTATCTGGCCATGACCGCCTTGCTCGATCCGGGCGACGAAGTCATTATCCCTACGCCCTGCTTCGTCTCCTATCAGGCCGAGGTCATCCTGGCCGGCGGGGTGCCCATCGAACTCCCCAGCCGTCTCGAGGATAGCTTCCAACTGGACCCTGACCGCCTGCGTGCGGCGATCACTCCCCGCACGAAAGCCATTCTTCTCGGTTACCCCAATAACCCCACCGGAGCTGTTGCCGAACGTGACGTTCTACTCGAAGTCGCGCGCCTGGCCGAGGAACACGATCTGATTCTCATCTCGGACGAAATCTACGACCGCCTGGTCTATGGCTTTCAGCACGTCTGCGTGCCATCGTTGAGTGAAGCGACCTGGCAGCGCACCATTCTACTGGGTGGTTTTTCGAAGGATTACGCCATGACCGGCTGGCGCATTGGCTACGCGGCCGCCCCGGCCGGCCTGCTGGGCGGGTTGAAGCGCATCCACCAATTCACCATCATGTCGGCGCCGACCACTGCCCAGGATGCCGCTATTGTCGCCCTGAAGGAAGGCGAGGCCGAAGTCCAGAGAATGGTCGCCGAATATGATCGGCGACGTCAACTCATCGTGAACGGCCTCAACCGTCTGGGCCTGACCACCTTCGAGCCGCGCGGCGCCTTCTACGCCTTCCCCAAGATCACCATAGCCGGCATGGACGATGAGACCTTCGCACAAAAATTGCTCGAGGAGGAGCGCGTCGCGGTTGTGCCGGGTAGCGCTTTCGGCGCCGGCGGCGAAGGCTTCGTCCGCTGTTGCTATGCCACCGCCTACGAGAAAATCGAAGAGGCTTTGGAGCGTTTGGAACGCTTTATGAGCCGACACGGCTAAATTCCTTCGGCGGCCCGCGCCAATCCAAACAGCAGGCGGGCACACGACGATACCACCGACAGGAGAACGGATATGCGACAGTTGTGCGTCATCGGCGTCGGGTATGTGGGTCTGGTCACCGGGGCCTGTTTTGCGGATTTGGGCAACCGTGTCATCGCCCTGGACGTGGACGAGGAACGCATTGCCAACCTCAAAAAGGGCATCATGCCTATTTACGAGCCTGGCCTGGAGGAATTAGTGAAGCGAAACGTGCGCGCTGGCCGTCTCTCCTTCACCACCTCCTACGCCGAGGCCTTGCAGGGCACCGAGTTTGCCTTCATCGCCGTCGGGACTCCCTCGGCGCCCAACGGCGAAGCCGACCTGCAATATGTGGCGGCGGCGGCCAAAGCCATCGCCGAGAACATGAGCGGGCCGTTGATTGTTATCAACAAATCCACCGTCCCAATCGGCACCGGCGACCTGGTGGCCGATATGATTCGGCGCGCCCAACCAAAACCGATACCCTTCTCGGTCGTCTCCTGCCCCGAATTCCTGCGCGAGGGTTCGGCCATTGCGGATTTTATGAATCCCTACCGCACCGTCATCGGTTCGCTGGACCGCGAAGCCGCCGAGAAAGTGGCTAAATTACACGTGCCTTTGCGCGCTCCCATTATCGTCACCGATCTACGCACTGCCGAGATGATCAAGTATGCCTCGAACGCCATGCTCGCCACTCGCATCTCGTTCATGAACGAACTGGCGGATTTGTGCGAGGCCGTAGGGGCTGACATCAAAGAGGTGGCTGCCGGCATGGGGTACGACAAGCGCATTGGCCCGGCTATGCTCGACGCCGGCCTGGGTTGGGGTGGTTCCTGCTTCCCCAAAGACGTGCGCGCCCTGGCGCACATGGCTCGCGCCCACGGCCTGACCCCTCGCCTGCTGGATGCCGTCCTGGAAATCAACCATGCCCGCCGCCACCTGGCTGTGGAAAAAGTTAACCAGGCGCTGGGAGGACTGGCCGGTAAGGTCATTGGCCTGCTCGGCCTGGCGTTCAAACCCAATACCGATGATATGCGCGAAGCACCCTCCCTCGACCTGGCACAGGCCTTTTTGGTGGGCGGTGCGACCGTGCGCGCCTACGACCCGGTCGCAATGGAAAACGCCCGCCGCCTGCTGCCGGCCGTCACGCTCTGCCCCGACCCCTACACCCTGGCCGAAGGCTGCGATGCACTGGTTGTGGTCACGGATTGGAACGAATTCAAGCACCTCGACCTGGAGCGCATTCGCGCAGCCATGCGCCAGCCGGTCCTGCTCGATGGGCGGAACATCTACCACCCTGCCGAAATGCGCGCCCTGGGATTTACCTATATTGGTATGGGGCGCGGCTGCGATCCCCATTCAGTCCCATGAACACTCCTCCGGTTTGCGACTACGAAGGCTCAGACTATCAGGTTTCTTTCTGGGAGCGCGGCGGGCGGGAGTACGAGGATCGCTGCGAAGCCATTGCCTTGCGACGCTTGCTGCCCAAGCAGGGACGCCTCTTGCTCGAATTGGGCGCCGGCGCAGGGCGGAATACGCCGCGCTATGCCGGCTTTGCGCGCGTTGTCCTGCTCGATTATTCTCTCACCCAATTGCAGCAGGCCCAAGAGCGGTTGGGGCGTTCCCCGCGTTACCTGTACGTGGCGGCTAACATCTACCGACTGCCGTTCGTGGAAGGCATCTTCGACGCGGCGACCATGATCCGCGTGCTCCATCACCTGGCCGACCCGCAGGCCGCCTTACAGCAGGTGCAACGCGTGCTGGAACCGAACGCCACTTTCCTCCTGGAATTTGCGAACAAACGCAATCTAAAAGCCATCCTGCGCTATGGATTGCGCCGCCAGAGGTGGAATCCTTTTACGTTGGAAGCCGTGGAGTTCGCGCCCCTGAACTTCAACTTCCACCCTCGCGCCGTGCGAACATGGCTGGAGCAGGCCGGCTTCGTTGTGGAACGCCTGTTGACCGTCTCTCACTTTCGAGTCGGCGTGCTGAAGCGCCTGATTCCGGCCCGTCTGCTGGCCGGCCTGGATGCGCTCTTCCAGTGGACCGGCGGCTGGTGGCAGTTGACGCCCAGCGTGTTCGTGCGGGCGCGGCGGACCGGCCCCGCCCTGGCCGTCCCGTCGCCATCCCCCTCGGAGGTGGTTTCCTTGTTCCGCTGTCCCGCCTGTGGCCATGCCCCCCTGCAGGAACAAGGCGATGGCCTGCTCTGCCCGGCCTGCCGGCAACGCTGGCCGATTCACAATGGCATCTACGACTTTCGCCAGGAGAAAGCGTAGGCACACGATTAAGCTCTTCCCTTTCTCACCCTCTCCATCCCAGCCTGAGGCGAAGGGCCTGCTATCACAAGAAGAAGAATCGATCAAGATATGCCCTCTCTGCCTTCTCGCCTTCTCTCCCTGGATGCCTGGCCTCCTCGCCGCTTGTGGAACGCCGGCCTGCTCTTCGCGGCCATCCTCCTTCTGTTGCAGGCCGCCTGCCTGTGGTTGTTGCCTCGGTGGGGCCTTCCAACCTGCAACCTGAACGACATCCTGGCGGCGATCAGCAGCCTGGCGGCTAGCCTGGGTCTGTTCTACGGGGCTGCCTGGTCGGCCCGTCTCGACCGCCGGCTGGGACAGGCCTGGTACTGCTTCGCCTTTGGAATGCTTGGTTGGGCGATCGGTGATCTCCTGTGGCTCCATTCCACGCTGGTGCGCGGCGAGATTCCCTATGCCTCGCTGGCCGATTTCTTCTACCTCTCCACCTATCCTTTGTTCCTGGCAGGCATTGCGCGCTTTCCGGCCCTCCAGGAAAAGCGCGAACATCTCTTCTGGACTTGGGTGGATATTTTCATCGTGGTATTCGCCGCGCTGGGCATTTACTGGAACTTCCTCTTAGGCCCTATTCTGCTTTCCCATGCGGAACAGACCACTCCCCTGGTCACATTCCTCAACCTTTCCTACCCGATCGCGGACATTCTGCTCATTGGCGGCCTGGCCTATGTTCTCTTCATGCCGCGCTTCACGCCCTGGATGAAGTCGCTTGGTCTGTTCTTGCTGGGAGAGAGTCTTGTCAGCGCGGCGGACAGTCTTTTTGCCTTCTACACCCTGCGCGGCGAATTTTCCACTGCCGATGCTTTCAATATTCTTTACTCACTCGCGCCCCTGGCTCTGCTGCTGAGTGGCCTGGCACAGGCCGAAACAGTCAGCCGCCGGCTGGAGGGCCAGGCGCCGCCGCGCGAGTCCGAAGCAATTCCCCTGTTGAGGCTGGTCACGCCGCTTCTCTGGCTCATCTTCTCCTACCTTCTGCTACACTTTGGCGAGGGACAGGTCCGTCTTCTCACCCACTACCAGAACTGGTTATGGGTCGCCAGTCTGCTGACGCTTGTGGCCTTACGCCAGGTGGCGGCCGCGCTGCACAACCGACAAATGGAGAGGGAATTGCGTCTCATTAATGAGACGCTCGAGGCGCGCGTGGCAGAACGCTCGGCGGAGTTGATGCGCCTCAACGCCGAATTACGCCAGCAAGTAGAGGAACAACGTCGTATTCAGGCCTTGCTGCGCGAGCGCGAGGAACGCCTGGCACACTCGGCCATGCACGATGCTCTGACCGATCTACCCAACCGCGCCCTGCTGGTGGACCGCCTGGCACAGGCCGCGCGCCGTTACCGCCGCCATCCCGATCAGGGCTATGCCCTGCTCTTCCTCGACCTGGATAATTTCAAAGCCGTGAACGATAGCCTGGGGCACCTGGCCGGCGATGAGTTGCTGATTCAGGTGGGGCAGCGGCTGACCACCGCCGTGCGCGCCGAGGACACCGTTGCTCGCATCAGTGGCGATGAGTTCGTCCTGCTGGTCGAACACTGTCAGAATGCGGAACAAGCCGTCTGCGTGGCGCGACGGGTATTGGAGGTCATGAAAAATCCCTTTCTGGTGAGCGGACAGCCGCTTTACATCAACACCAGCATTGGGGTAACGCTCGCCCGGCCTGAACAGAACGAGCCGATGGAACTCCTGCGCGAGGCCGACCTGGCCATGTACGAAGCCAAGGCTAGCGGCAAAGGTCGCTTCGCCCTGTTTTCACCGGTGCTGCGGGAGCGCGCTGTGCGCCGGCTGACGCTGGATTCCGATCTGCGCCAGGCCTTGCAGACGGATGCCCTATCGCTATATTATCAGCCAATTGTAACTTTGCGAAGCGGGGAAATTATCGGTTTCGAGGCCCTCTTGCGCTGGAATCACCCCGTGCGCGGCTTGATTGGACCGGCAGAATTTCTCCCCGTGGCTGAGGCCAACGGTCTGATCCATACAATTACGGAATGGACTCTACGAGAAGCCTGTCGCCAAATCCAGCAATGGCGAGCGCTCCTTCCCGAACGGCCTCTGTTCATCAGCGTTAATCTCTCCCCTGCCTCGCTCCATCGCCCCGAACTCCTGGAGTGGATTGACGATGATCTGCATTCCTTTTCCCTCCAACCAAACTGCCTGCGCCTGGAGATCGTGGAAACAGCCCTCCTGCAGGATCGTCGCGCCGAGCAAACCCTGGAGCAAATGCGCCAGCGAGGTATCGAGATCGGCCTGGATGACTTTGGCACCGGCTACTCCTCTCTGGGCTTCATTCATAAGTACCCCATAGACATTCTGAAGATCGATCGCTCCTTCGTCGCGCGCCTGACACAGAATGAGAAATTGAAGGCGATCATTGCCTCCATCATCCACCTGGCGCGCGAACTGGGCTTGCAGGCCATCGCCGAGGGGATCGAGGATCGCGCGCAGTACGAATTTCTCACCCAGGCCGGTTGTCCATTGGGTCAGGGATTTTATCTATCCCCTCCGTTAGAAGCTCAGGAGGCACAAGCATTGCTTGAACGTGGTGGATTCATCCCACTTCCTGGACAAGAGGCGGAGGATTAAGTCTGCGACAGGCTGATCTCCAGACGCCGCACGACCGGCATGATGTGTTGGTCTATCAGAGTCCCCCGACTGGTCCTGCAGACGCACCCCCTCATCGTTTCCATTCAATGTGGTCGTTGATGTGATGCCTTTCAAACGTCTCCAGTATCTCCTCACAGAAGCGCATCGTTTCTACGTCTCCCAGCGATTTGGCTAACTCATAGAGGCGAATAAACATTCTCTTACCGGTTTCCGTTTGCTTGTAGTTCTTTTTCTGGAAGTTGTGGATAGAACATAGGGTCTGACCGTTGGTCACTTCAGCCTTACCACCCAGGTCTTTCGGAATAATATGGTCAGCGTGAATCTCGTAGCCGTTGTGTCGGCCGCGTCCACAAATGACGCAGCGATAATTATCCCTCTTGAAAATCTCTTCCCTCTGCTCCGCTGTAAAGTCTTCTAAATCCCGCTTCTTCACGGCTCCTGGATCATAGCGGTAGACACCCTTGCGTACTTTGATAAGAATCCCTTGCTGGTGTAACGCCCGGATAGCACGCCATGGATCTCGAGGGGGAGTGGGATGGGATTGCAGCCACTGCTCAGTTACCCAATCTACCTCAGGCCCATGTTCAAGGTCTTCGTTTGGATGAGCATAGAAATATTCCATAACGAGTTCGCTGACGGTCTTATCTGTCATGGACCTCTCCAAGAGGTAAACTTTGTTGCATTAATTCCGGAGCAGAGAGAATACGTTTCTTTGCCAATTCACAATACTGAGGGTCTATTTCAATTCCTATTCCGACTCTGTTGAGCATCGCCGCCGCGATCAGAGTAGTGCCACTCCCAGCAAAGGGATCCAGGACCGTGTCGCCGACAAAACTAAACAGTTTGATACAGCGTCGCGGCAGTTCCAGAGGAAACGGTGCCGGATGGCCTATCTTTTTCTTGCTTTCCCCACTAAATGTCCAAACACCATTTGTCCAGTTCATAAACTCGGTTTTCGTGATGTCCGACTTCCCCGTTCCACTGGTTTTGCGTCAGCGCTTCTTGTAGAGCACAAGGATCAATTCCACAGGAGCAATCACAAATGGCGCTGTTGCGCTCATCCAGGATCCCCACGCTGTTCGGCGCGAGATATTCCCCTCGTTCCATATGATTGTGGAGTGATATTGAAAGCCTACTTGCTTTGCAATCGTGGTGATATCCGCTCCGACACTTTGTTGACCGCCTTTGTTCTTGTCTAAAGGGATGTTAAGACAAAATCTCCCATCGTCTTTAACTCGCTGAAAGCATCTCGATAACCAGGCACGAGTAAACTCCAGGTACTCAGGATAGGAAATATCATCTCGATGGGAATTGTACTGAATATCCACATTGTAAGGAGGGGAAGTAACAATCAAGTCTATGCTATGTGGACGAATAGCACAGGTGGTCAAGATGTCTTCCTGGAAGAGGATGATCTTATCGCTCGCATAAAATACTTTCGATTCCGTCGTTTCCAAGGCCACTCCTCTAGAGAGGATTATACCTTGTATCGCCCCTTTGCTAAAGCATAGACCGTCACCGAATTTTGAGAACGACCAGACGGATATTGATTTCCGCGCCGCAGATAACGCCGTTCTTATTCGTTTTGACATTCGTGGACGATATATGCTACTTCGCCAAGAGAATCGAGATGGCCTGGATCGTTTGATGCACTTTCAGGGCGGTTCTCTTGACCACTCGCGCTCGCTTCTGTCCTCCCCATCCTGCCGCGACAACCTCTGTTGGTCAAGAAGTTGGCGTCGGCTAGAGCGTCAGCTTCTTCCCATTCTTCCTTCAACCAGGCCCGGCGTTTACGGTAATCCGGCAGAATCTTCTCCACCTTCGCCCAAAATTCCGGCGAATGGTTGGGGATCTTCAGATGCACCAATTCGTGGACGATGACGTAATCAATTATCTCCAGCGGGGCCATCACCAGCCGCCAGGGGAAACTTAGCGTTCCCTTCGGGCTGCACGATCCCCAGCGCGTCCGCGCCGATGAAATACGGACGCCCTTATATCGGAAACCATGCTTTTCCGCCAGCACCATAAGACGGGTGGAAATAATCAACGCCGCCATGGCCCTGTACCAGCCTTCGAACACCTGGCGCGCCTGCGGGAGCGCGGACCGCAACAACCGAAATTCTCTCGTGGTAAGAGTCAGATCGGTGCGCTGGTTCGAAACCAACCGCAACGGGTACGACTTTCCCAAGAAAAAGAACGTATCTCCCGCCTGATACTGTCGGAGTGAGGCCTGCGCCTTCTCCCGTACTTGTTGTTGGTACTTCCGTACCAAATCGGCGTGTTGCTCGACAAATGCCCGAATGGCCTCCTCCGGCATGTCCAGCGGGGCACGGACGGTCAGGCTGCCATCGCCTTCGACAATCAGCGCGATGGTCTTACGGCGCGAACGAACAAGACGATCAATGGGAACGGTCATCTCCTCCTTGCGGCCAAACGGGTTCACGGGCCTTTTTCGGCCATCATTCGCTGTGCGGCCCGTCGCCCGATTTCCACGGCGAAATTCGTCCCCCGATCCCAGGGATAGACCTGGCTCATCGAAGCCAAATACAGGCCGGCGAGAGGCGTCTCGATGGGGGGGATGTTCGCCGAGTGGTTGACTGGCGGGACCGGCTGGGCGTAGGCGGTACGGAACAACCAGGCCTTCTTCACCCAATCGCGCTGGAAGGCCGGGTTGATCTTCGCCAGAGCCGGCAGGAAGCGCTCCAGCAATTCCTCTTGAGAGAGGTGGAAGTACTCGTGCTCGGGTTCGAGGTAATCGCCCATGTATACGATATGATCCCCGCCGAAATGATCCGGGGAAACGAAGTTCGTGTGTTCTACCAGGGCCAGGAACGGAAAGCCGGCCGACTTGGGCAGGTTATACCAGTAATACCCCTGCGGCGAAAGGCGTTGCTGGAGCGCCACAGTCATCACCACCGCACCCATAGACTGCAGCCGCCGCAAGCCGGCCAGGTACTCCGCCGGCAGCGAGGGGACGAGTTGCGCCAGGGCCTGGGGCGAGAGCGTAACCAGAACGCGATCGTATTCCTCTTCCGTATCGCTGCGCACGATCAGCGGGCCGCGTTCCTCTCGCCGCCCGATATACGTGACCGGCGTCCGCAAGCGCAGGCTGACCCCTCGCGTGCGCAGGTATTCAGCAAAGAGATCAGCAAAGCGCTGGAAGCCACCCTCGAACGTCCCCAGGCGCGTCGTACGCGCCTTCAAACGCGCCCACATCCAGGCCATGTTCACCTGGCGGTAATACTTCTCGCCGAACTTGCCGATAACGAGCGGCTGCCACATCATCTCGTACACGCGCTGGCCAGCCCAGCGGCGCATCCAATCCTCCACCGTCACCCGTTCGAGCGGCCTCCAGTTGTTCGTCAGGCGCAGGTACAGCCCCACCAGGCCAAAACGTACCTTATGAATCCCCCAGCCCAGTCCAGGGAATACGAGTGCCCGAAAGACGGAATCGAAGGGGTAAAAGCGGCCAGCGTGGTACATGACGGTCAACGGGCGGGAGAAGAGGACTTTATCCTGCCAGCCGAGTTCCCGAATCAGGCCCAGGATGTGCCGGTCACTGGCAAACCAGTGGTGATAGAACTTTTCTACCGACCACTCCCAATGGGGTTCCCGAAAGCCGCTGGCCAGGCCGCCCACCTGATCCGCCGCCTCATAGATGGTCACCGCGTGGCCAGCACGGGCCAGGTCATAGGCAGCGGAGAGGCCGGCAAAGCCAGCACCAATAATAGCAATATTCACTGCTTTACCTTTCCTGTAAGATCATCGGAAACACAGCCTGTCAAAAAAAGACCATGTATCCTGGCTATTGCGAATTATACTGGCTCATGGGGAATTCGGGAATTGTCGTCATGCGCCCCAGGCGCCTGTTTCACAAAATTTTTGTGGGCGAAATAGCGAATACCGTCAACGGTCCACCATCTATCGTCTATCGTCCATCGTCCATCGTCTATCGTCCATCGTCTATCGTCCATCGTCTATCGCCCATCCCATTGCCCATTCACGCGCGCGGTCGCTCTTGTGGTAAAATATTTGCGCTCGCCCCTGTAGCTCAGTGGATAGAGCGTTGGCCTCCGGAGCCAAAGAGGGCAGTTCGAGTCTGCCCAGGGGTACTGGGTCTCCATCACGGGGGAACTGTGCTACAATGGGACAAACCTTATTTTCTCTACCCACAAGGAGAATCCCATGGAAACAACTCCTGCGCCTTCCACCCCAGCAAAGAAGCGCACTGGTTTAATTGCGGGAATTCTGGTAGCCATCCTACTCTGCTTGTGCCTGCTGGCTGGCCTGATTGCCGCTGTAGTGGTGCTATTAAAGTCCGACGCCTTTTCGCTCATCAAATGGCAATCCTACACCAACCAGGAAATGGGCTTCAATATTTCCTATCCGGCGGAATGGGTCTATGAGGAAAGCAGCGACAGCGTCACCTTTGCCTCCTCTCAGGCCGTGCTGGAAGAGGGTCCCGTCCAGGGTGGTGCTGGCCTGATCATTTTTTCCTTCCCTGCCCAATACATGACTTTCTCGCCGGCAGAATTCGTGGACTACTTTATCCAGAGCGGAGAATGGGGCGATCTGCAATCTGCCGTTTCGGTGAGCGAATCGCAAATCAGCGGCTACCCGGCGGCTTCTACCGAACTGTCCTCCTTTGACGCCACCGACAATGCCTCCTATCACCTGAAACTTACCGTCATCCTGACGCCGGAGGTATATCTTGTCCTTGTGGGCGCGTCGCTCGAGGAAGTCTGGCCGAAGTACCAAGCGACCATCAACCACATGGTGGACTCATTGGAAATCTACGCCCCTTGAGCGTTGTCTCTTCCAAAGATTCGCGAACTCTAGCGATGTTTTCCCAGTGGAAGATGCTGGGAGCGCCTGCGTGCCGTAAGATTTTGTGGGTGCTTTTCCTGGCAGTATTGGTGTTGACCGGCTGCGCCGTCCCTCCGTCCGGCCGGGCGGAGGTCTACCCATCTTCCTCTCCAGCCGTGCACATCACCATCTTCCCTTCGCTCACCTCTTCCCCAACACACACCGTACCCCCACCCACCTCTACCCCTGTCCTGGCGTATACCCGCACTACCCTGAACGTTCGTTCTGGACCAGGGACTGCCTATTCATCTCTAGGCCTGCTGCCTGCCAACCAGAAGGTGCAGGTCCTTGGTAAAGATGGAAGTGGCGCCTGGTATCTCATCCTGTACCCGACCGCCGAAAGCGGGCAGGGTTGGGTAGCAGCCTCCTATATCCAAATTGAGGAAGGGATTTCCTTGCCAGTGGCGGTTTCACCCACCCCCACACCCTCTGGCCCGGTCGGGCGGGTTACCCAACGCCTCAACGTCCGCAGTGGGCCAGGGCTTTCTTTTGATAGCCTGGGGACCTTGGAGGCCGAAACCATCGTCAACCTCACCGGCAGGAACCAGAACAGCACCTGGTTACAAATCCTCTACCCGGCGGGACCGGGCGGGCACGGTTGGGTTTCGGCTGCCTATGTTCGGGTCGAGGATGTCGGCGGCCTGCCGATTCTGGACGAGTTCGGTATGCCCATTCCATCCACGACAGCTGGCCCGACCTCCCGACCGATGACACCAACGCCGACTATCGGCCCGGCGCATGCGGATGGCGATTCGGCGGGCAATCCGTCCGTGCGCGTGATCTTCTCGCCGACTGGCGCGCGGCAGTTCGTGTACAGCGACGATCTCTCCTCGCCCGAAGGCGATGCGGAGGACTGGATCGAATTCACTCCCTACGCTCTTGTTGGCACTCACGCGCACATCACCATACAAATAACCTGCGAAGGAAATGGTCTCCTTGTGGCGGAATTCCCGCAGGGCGAAGATTTTCAGAAGGTAGAGACTCTCCTCCTTTGTAATCAACCTCCTCTTACCCTCGACCTGACAGGAGGCGTCCCTTACCTTTTGCGCCTGCGCCTTCAACCTTCCGCTTCTTTGCAGTACGTTTTCTATGCGCTATCCGTGAAAAACGACTTTTAGTAAGGTTGCCAGCGGTTGAGTATAGATGAAAGAATTCCTGTACTCTCGCAATGCTGTGTACGAGGCTCTGCGGGCCGGGCGGCGGCAATTTTACCGCCTGTTACTGGCGGAAGGCGTACAGGAAAAAGGTCGCTTGCTGGATATCCTCCTCTTGGCAGAGCAACGCCGCATAGCCTGCTCCCGTCTGCCCCGCGCCGAGTTGGATAAGATTCACCCGGCGCACCAGGGGGTAGTGCTGGAGGCCAGCGAGTTTCCCTATGCCAACCTGCAGGACATGCTCGACTTGGCCTCACAACGCCAGCAGCCGTTGCTAGTGGTCCTGTTGGATTCGCTACAAGACCCCCAGAACTTTGGCACCCTCTTGCGCACGGCGGAGGCTGTGGGAGTGCATGGCGTGGTGCTCCCTCTGGCGCGCAGCGTAACGGTCACGCCGGCTGTGGTGAATGCTTCCTCCGGGGCCTGCGAACACCTGCTCATTGCTCGCCATAACCTCGCTCAGATCATGGAGGAACTCAAAGAAGTCGGTGCCTGGTTGGTCGGGTTGGATGAAGAGGCAGACGAGAAATCCGTCCTGACCCTTCCCGCCGGAGAAGCGTTGGGGCTGGTCATCGGTAGCGAGGGGGAAGGCTTGCGCGCTCTGGTCAAGACGAAATGTGATTTCCTGTTCCGCCTGCCGATGGAAGGCCAGGTTGCCTCACTGAATGCCTCGGTGGCTGGTTCCATCGCACTTTATCTGGTTTATCTAGCGCGGCGCGGCTCATCTATATTTAGGGGGTAATTTGTCCTCCGTTTTTCCCTATCCCTGTGGATAAATCCCGAAAATCTGTGGAAAAGAGGCTTCTTTTGTGGAGAAAAGGCCAAAATAAGAAAAATTGCCACCCCCATATATGGGGGGCGCTCTCCAGATCAGGCCAAAGATAGAAGTCTCGACAAGGTGCTTCTCCTGATCCTGGTTTTTATCCCATCCTTCCTCCACAGCCATTTTGTCTCCTGGTCCCCACATAGAGTGGTTGAGTCTGTCTTACTCCCCAGATATAGCCATTAAAATGTCTTTTCCACATATCCACAAGGCCTACTATGACGGCGAGGAATCACAAACACCAAAATATTTCTGATTATCCACACGAAAGAGATTTTGTGGGCAAAGCCAGAGGAGAACGTGGTAGGGACAAAGGGATGCAAACTGCCAATGAACTGCAAGGCGGAGTTTGCCCTAAAAAACAACGTAACTGCCTACCTGTGGCGCAAGTCTCTGACTTGCAAGCACCGCCAAATTGGATTTGCCCCACGGTGCGCCAGACAAGACTTCGGCCTATCTATGGACAGACCAAAACTCATACGTGCCGCTATCAAAAAATTACCCAGAGTAGGTAGTTTACCTTTTCCTGTATACCCTCCTGTCCGGTAGAGTCGTTGCTTGGAAAGCAGACTTTCCAGTATACTGTATACAAAGATTATGCAAGGAGGTGGAGTATGACGGAGCAATCTTCTGTGCCTGCAGGAAAGAAAGACCCCACGCTCTGGATCGTCTTGGGGATAGGGGTTGTCCTGCTATGTTGCTTTCTGATGCTTTGTGCGGTTGGTCTGACAATTCTGCTTAGCCGTAGCGGACAATGGGAAATTTCCCTACCGGGCGTAACTCCTTCCCCGACGGCAACTGCGTCAACAGGGGCGATAGGAGAAATCGTCGTTGAGCCCTTCCAGCCGACAACCCGCCGCTATCCTACGCTTCAAGAACTGGTACCAGGTTGGGAAGCGAGCACATCTCCCGCTACACAGACCTGGGAATTGGAGGTTAGGGCCAATCAACCAGTGCTGATTCTCCTGGGCTGGTGTACCGATACCGCGGAGACGCTTGAGCAGAACTACGAACACATCCGCTATTCCCTGGTAGTGGATGGTCGGGAGGTGGATGTGTATAGTTTGTACCGGGATGAAGACACGATCCGCGACGGGGTCTGTCGCTCCTACATTGGCATCATTCGGCGTTGGCCAGAAGGGCAACATACGATTACGACGACCATGGAGATCACCGAAACAATCCATGATGGCTGGAGTGAGTATCCGGCTGGTAAGTACACCGATGTTTATGAAATCACTGT
>FWWL01002826.1_pt1 | contig 29642 bp, 25 predicted proteins | sample 2228331 | NCBI WGS metagenome assembly FWWL01 (sample SAMEA103939775, study PRJEB20133) | metagenome
GGTGCCGGAATAACCCCCCTGCACCACCATTTTTTCGTTCAAATCATTTTTCTGATAAAGTGAGCTGTCTTTTGGAGTAAACTAAACCCCTTTTGGGACGGCCCCATTTCGAGTTTCTCCACGCCGACCCAAGATGATCGAAAGCATCTTTACAAGTTACAAGGTAGCAATGTCGATAACGAATCGATAGCGAACATCGCTGCGCAGCACACGCTCATACGCTTCGTCTACTTGGTCGGCACGAATTACCTCAATTTTAGGGGCAATGCCGTGTTGAGCGGAGAAATCGAGCATCTCTTGCGTTTCCCGGATTCCGCCAACGAGTGAACCGGCAATGCTGCGACGACTCAAGAGTAAGGAAAACACATTGTATTTGTCCGACGCGGTTGGTGCGCCGACATTCACGAGCGCTCCATCTACGCGAAGCATGGATAAATACGCATCAACGTCAAGATTTGCCGACACTGTGTTTAGGATGAGGTCAAAACGGCTAGCCAACTCGGCGAATGTAGCGGGATCACTGGTAGCAAAGTAATGATCTGCTCCCAATTCTAGGGCTTCGCTTTTCTTATTCATAGACTGACTAAAGACCGTTACTTCCGCCCCCATGGCATGCGCATATTGGACCGCCAGGTGGCCAAGCCCACCCATTCCTACAATGGCAACCTTCTTACCTGGGCCGGCGTTCCACTTTTTCAAAGGAGAGTACGTGGTGATGCCTGCACACAATAGCGGGCTTGCAACATCCAGATCCAGACTGTCTGGAATACGGACAACGAACTCTTCCTTTACAACGATTTTTTGGCTATACCCACCGTATGTTGGATTACCATCATAGTCTAACGAATTATAAGATAAGACAACGCCCTTCGTACAAAATTGCTCCTCACCGTTGAGGCAGTATTCGCATTTTCCGCAGGAGTCAACAAAGCAACCGACACCAACGCGATCGCCAACAGCAAATTTAGTAACTTCTGTTCCAACTGCTGTTACTAATCCGACCATTTCATGACCGGGAACCATCGGGAACATCCCGCCCCCCCATTCACCGTAAGCATTGTGAATGTCGGAGTGGCAAATACCGCAAAACTTAATATCGATTAAGACGTCGCCCGGTCGTAATTCTCTCCGCTCAATAGTGGTCTGTTCAAATGGAGCTTTTGCACTTGGGACACTTAGAACACGGGTCTTACACATGTTTATTCACTACTCCTTCGCTTCTGATTATGTGTGGTCGCTCGATCCTGGGTTAATCCTCCGGTTTTCTTAGCGTTTTTTCTTTTACGGCGACTGACTGTTCATAACTTTCGATTTTGTAATTCAGGCGCTCCATCGTTTTCTTCATTTCTTCGATTCTCATGAACAGTTGTTTATGCTGCTCGATTAAGAGTTCTTTTCTTGCGTCGATCGTTTCATCCCCCTGTTGAAACAGCCCGACATACTCTATCAATACTTCAACGGGTAGACCTGCATTTCGCATACATTTGATAAATTCGACCCATCTGCAGTCTTCCTCCGTATAATCCCTGATCCCGCTATTATTGCGATTCACGCGAGGGATCAGCCCGATGCGTTCATAATAGCGCAGGGTATCCTGTGAAAGATCGAATTTTTTGCTTACTTCCGCGATTGTCATCATAAGGTTTCACCTCCCGAACACCGTTATCGTCTTTAACTCAAACCATTATTACTGAAAACCAATTATGGGGTGAGGAACGTAAGGCTCTTCCAGCAACGCAATTTCTTCAGGCGTTAATCGAATCGAAAGCGCGGCCACCGCATCTTCGAGTTGACCCATTTTGGTAACCCCGATGATCGGAGAAGTAATAGGCTCCTTTTGCAGCACCCAAGCAAGCGCGATTTGGGCGCGAGGAACTCCGCGTTGTTCCGCGAGTGTCGCAACCCGTTCCACGACCACTCGATCGGCCTTTGCATGCGCATCGTATTGAGATTTCGCAACTTGATCCGTTTCGGAACGATGCGTCGTTTCCTCCCAATCGCGCGTCAATCTTCCTTTTGCAAGCGGACTATACGGAATCACGCCGATCTTTTCCTCATTACATAGCGGCAGCATCTCCCTCTCCTCCTCACGGTATAAGAGGTTGAAATGATTCTGCATCGATACAAACCGGGTCCATCCATTTTTCTCAGCGACATGTAACGCCTTCAGAAACTGCCATGCATACATGGCTGAAGCACCAATGTATCTTGCCTTCCCTGCCTTCACAACATCATGCAATGCTTCCATCGTCTCTTCGATGGGAGTATTGTAATCCCAGCGGTGAATTTGATACAGATCCACATAATCTGTTCTCAGGCGTTTAAGACTATTATCGATTTCACTCATAATTGCCTTTCGGGAAAGCCCCGCTCCATTCGGACCTTGATGCATGCGGAAATGAACCTTCGTCGCGATGACAACTTCATCTCGATTTGCATAATCCTTTAGAGCCCGACCAACGATTTCCTCGCTTGTTCCGTCCGAATACACATTTGCCGTATCGAAAAAATTGATGCCTAGCTCAAGAGCTTTTTTAATAATCGGTCGACTCCGCTCCTCATCAAGTACCCATGGATGAACCCATCTCTCTGCTACACCAAAACTCATACAGCCGATACAAAGCCGGGATACATCCAATCCGGTATTTCCAAGTTTCACATATTCCATTTATCGATACACTCCTTCAGCACTTGCTATTCTAAGGGCATGCGTTCTAAAGGAGTATACCGTTTGGAGTTAACTCCAAGTCAATACGAATGAGGATTTTTTAAAAAATGCCGTTTAGCGTAATGAAGAACGATTTCACTTTTGAACATTCTCTCCTTTAATTTGACAGAGATTTTTCAGTATACCACTTTCTAAGCTGATTAATTTGAGCCTGATGATAGCGGCTATGGTCAGCCATATGCCATAGCCCCCATCGAATGGTTGCTTGCTTTTCATTTTCATGACCAAAAGTGACAACTTTATCTAGATCAGCATCTGTTAGTTGTGTACATGTATCTTTCAACATTTTTACTACACCTTCATATTTTGACATAAGTGTGTTCAAAGACTTCCCTTTGACCATCGGAAGCCTATTATCTGCCTCTATCATGGGGCCATATTGCTCTTTATAAGAGTAAGGAAGTGGTTGTCCTTTCATTCTATAAACCCAATTAAGATCAACATACAAGATATGTTTTATTAACTGAGCGGTACTATTAAAGTTATTATTTGGACCCTTGAAATCTACTTCTTCTTGCGACATGCCATCAGTGATTAATCGTAGTCGTTGGCTATTCTCATCCACAGCGGAAAATAACATTCCCACAATAGGTGACATGTTTGCTTCACCTTGTAAATCGTAAACCATCCTAACTCTTCCTCCCTCGCTTTAAATATCCCTACTTTATTATCCTTGAGTATCTTCGTCGCTTTTGTATTCTATAATATCTCCAGGCTGACATTCTAAAGCCTTACAAATCGCCTCTAAAGTTGATAATCGAATTGCTTCTGCCTTTCCATTTTTCCTTAATATCGTTTTCTGTATGTGAACAAAACAGTTATCACAAAAATTGTTCTTCTATATAGATTTTTATTGACATTGACATTAGTGTTAATGTTTTAGAATAAAGTTTGAGTTCATTCGAAAGGAGAAATCACATTGAAAAGAATTGACCACAACAGTAAGTTAAGCATGGAGAGTAGTTCAGTAACGGTTCTCGGTCTCGGCAAGATGGGCTCCGCATTAGCCAGCGCTTTCCTTAAGAATGGCCACACGACGACCGTATGGAATCGTACGGCTGATAAGGCCAACGAACTTGTCGACAAGGGAGCATTACGTGCGGCAACGGTCTCCGAGGCGGTATCGGCCAGCCGGCTGGTCGTTGTCTGTGTACTTAACTATGAGACTATGTATGAAATCCTCGCCTCCGCGAGCGATGCACTTTCCGGCCGAGTATTGGTGAACCTAACCAACGGAACACCTGAACAGGCCCGCCAAGCCTCCAAGTGGGCGATCGAGCTTGGTGCCGAATACCTCGACGGGGGAATTATGGCTATTCCCCCTATGATCTCCCAGCCCAGTGCACTCCTGCTTTATAGCGGATCACAGAGCGCCTTCGAGGCAAGGCAACAAGAATTGAGCAGTCTCGGCACCAGCATGTTCCTCGGTGTTGATTCCGGGCTTGCTTCTCTTTACGATTTAGCTCTTCTGAGCGCAATGTACGGTCTGTTCGGCGGTTACTTCCACTCCATCGCATTAGTCGGCACGGAGAAAGTAGATGCAATAGCGTTCACGACGCTAGTAGTGCCGTGGCTGACTGCTATGACCACGAGTCTACCCCACTTCGCTCAGGCGATCGACTCAGGCAATCACGCAACCGACATTTCCAATCTCGATATCAACAAGGTGGCACTATTCAATATCATCGAAGCCAGCCTGAAACAGGGAGTTAGCGCCGACCTACTTACCCCAATTCAGTCTCTCATTAATCGGGGGGTTACCGAAGGATACGGTCCCGATGGTCTTTCAACACTGGTTGAACTTATCAAAAAGCCGGCATCGGCATAAACTGCCGAAATTAGTTAGAGAGTGGTCCCATTCCGCATCTTGGATAGGACCCTCTCCCTTTTTTACAGATCAATATTTTATTGAGAGCAACTGGTCGCGCTTTTCTTTCATTTTATTGATTTTCTTTTCTAGCCTTTGTTGAACAGTTGCTAATGTATTCATTTGTCGGTTGATCACACTTAGCTTTTCCTCGTACATTCCAAGCATTTCTTCACAAAATTCTTCTATTTCCTCTTCTGGATACGTATGATGGCAATTCAAAACCTGCTCGATCTCTTCCGTGGTCAAGCCCAAGGCTAGAAAGATTTGAATGGTTTTGATACGTTCAACAGCAGTATCATCGAACTCCCGATAGTCATTATCCTGACGGTTTGCTTCAATTAATCTCTTCTTCTCATAATGCCTAATAGATCGGGTGCTGACACCTGTTTTCTCAGACAATTGACTTATTTTCAATTGAATGGCCTCCTCTTTGTTGACTTCAAACCTTTCGTTAATGCTAGCCTCCTCATTATTGCATAAAACTTCCAGTTAACGTAATGAGGGCCACCGATCATTCGCGGCAGGGCGGTCCTTAATAATCGACAACCATCAGCACAACCCGGCCTCCCTAGCGAGCAATACTGCCTGTGCACGGTCCGCCACCTGCAATTTGTTAAAAATATTCGAAACATGATTTCGCACGGTTTTACCACTCAGTCCTAGCCGTTCTGCAATCTTTGGGTTATCTAGTCCCTGCGTTAACAGTTGTAAAATTTCACGCTCCCTATCTGTTAATTCCGGGAAAAGCGGATTCGGTACCGCTAGACGGGGTTTAGCAAAATATCCAATTAAGAGATTTGCGATGGCTGGGCTGAAGATCGCCTGTCGGTTACTAACGGCACGAATTGCCCGCAATGTTTCTTGCCGATCGGAATCCTTCAGTATATACCCTAGCGCCCCTGCTCGCATGGCGGCAAAGACGGAGTCATCGTCATCAAACATTGTTACAACAAGAATCGCTATATGGGGACTGGTATGAAGGATACGGCGCGTCGATTCTACGCCTTTTAACTCCGGCATGTTCAAGTCCATTAGTATGACGTCAGGCTGTAGGCTAAGCGCTTTCGTTACAGCCTCATTTCCAGTGGCTGCTTCACCGATCATCTCCATATCGGATTGTCCGGCAATCATTCCAGCAAGACCGTCCCGAAAGATCGGGTGGTCATCGGCCAGTAAAATGCGGATACGTTCCATACTTACCCCTCCAAGAATGGGAGACGGGCAAAGATTCGTGTACCTCTGCCAGCTTCCCTAAAAATCTCAAAATGACCGCCTAGTTCCATCGCACGCTCTCGCATGGACTGAAGACCAACCCCTGAATGAGCGCCATCGGGCAAGCCGCACCCATCATCCAATACTTCCAAACATAACCCGTTATCCAGCCAGATCCTTACGTTGCAGATACGAGCACCGCTATGACGCACTACGTTGGTTAGGGCCTCCTGCACAATCCGATAGGCGGCAACTTCCACGGCAGCAGGCATTTGCGGAATTGGAGACGGTCCGACCACTCTAAAGGTGATGCTTGCCTGCTCGTACTGGTTCGCTTGTGCCTGGAGGGCAAATAGAAGACCCAATTCGTCCAGAATGGGTGGACGCAGTTGGTATACTAAGCGTCGGATATCGTCAATGGTGCTCTTAACCTGTTTCTTGAGTGTCACAAGCTCGGCATCAGCACCTTCCGTATCCCGTCCTATCAAAGAGCGAGCGTTGTCCGCACGAATGATTAGGCTCGCTAGAGTTGGCCCCAAACCATCATGAAGATCGCGCCGCAATCGCATTCTCTCCTCTTCCCGACTCGTGATCAAGCGCTCGCGTGCCCGCTGAAGATCACGTGTAATCCGTATCGAATGGACCGCCCCGCCTGCCTGCCTGGTCAGATCCTCAAGAAGTCGCATATCGAGTTTGCTAAATTGCTCTCCGGGACTTCGCGGGGCAAGTATAAGTTTACCTTCCGTCTCCCCGCGATACGAAAGTGGTAAGACAAGGGGATTATCAGCCGGTGTACCGTGGCTCGCTATGACAGCCCCATCCGGTTCCTGTCCTATCATAACCGCCACGTAAGGCAGTTTCAGCGCCTGTGCAATAGTCTCCACTACCGTCCGCATCACCTCTTCCGGCGTTAGATTTACATCTAGCCGTCGGCTTAATCTGGAGATAACAGCATACGGATCGTCACGTTCTCCATAGGTCAACCGGTTAATCACTCTTTGAAGCCGCTCACGTAACGGCTGGAAGAGGATGGCCACAACTCCGGCGGCAAGCAAAGAAAACGCGGTGCTTCCCTGCGATTGGAGCAGTGATCCAAGACCGCCGACAAATACAACGTAAATAAATGCCACACTGACAGTAAGAGCTCCGTATAGCAAGGAGCGGTTTATTATGATGTCGATATCCCAAAGGCGATAGCGCAGTATGGCTATGCCTATGGCAACAGGTATACATACCGGGGCAAACGACACGAACAATTCAGCAACCATTTTAGCCATTATTCCAGTGTAGAATGATTCAAAAAGCTGCCATATAATTGAAGAACCAAAAACGATTGCAATACTGTATACGAACCACTTAATCTGCTGACGCTGAACAGGACAGGATACACGCCTATATCGATGGAATTGAGAGTAGAATGCACTGCCGAAGAATGCAATTGGTGCAAGAGCGTATACCCAATTCGGCCACTCATTAGGATCAATCAGAGAACCTGAAAATAATATTCGCCCTGCCTGTCCTGTAACCCAGCATATGGCGATTATAAGTGTCCAGGAAGGGACAAATCTGCCATTGGGATAAACAAAGCAGAAAGGGATAACCAGGCTCGCCATGATAAATTCCACGAATATGATCGATGAATCCCATGAAGGATAAAGTGTCCGAAGCGGTTGAAGAAAAGCGCTCGTCGAATTCATGAAAAGAAAGAATGAGGTAAATAGTGCCATCGGATCCCTTGATTTATAGAGAAAAAGAATGACTGCAACAGTTATGAATACAATGGCTTCCAGGAAATCTGCAGCAGTGTGCAGGCTCGCGTAAGATAACATTGATAACCCAATATTAGCAAGATCATTAGCCTCTTGGACGGACAGTTGATCGTGCAGGCATTCTGTTGTCGAAATTGTGCAAACGGACTGAAGCAATTCAAAATTGGAAAGGCTGCCTAAAATAAGCAGCCCCACAGTCAACATACCCACCGTCGCCCATACAACCCAACCTATTATGAATACGCTTTTCGGTCCCAGCGAGATCTTTGGAGTATGGCGGTTGCTGTTCAACCCTTTTTCAATTAACGGCATTGAAATTCACCCTCACTTTTTACGTGTAACCGGAAGCACACAGAGGGCTATTTCTATAGCCTTCCTAAATGCTGTTCTCAGCCCCTGTCACTTCTGGCACGACCTGTTGGTTCCGTAATTTCCTTGCATTCGCTTGAATTTGATACCCTAGCCAAACCAAGCCTAGACCTGCTAAAGTACTGGCAACCGGAATAGAAGGTAAAGGAATAAAAGAAAGTATGAAGCCTACTATGACAAGCAATACAGCCCATTTAGAGAACACCCGGGCACTAATGATGGAGATTCCGAAAAGTATCCAACCTAGTGTATGCAGCAGCCATGAACTCATTAATCCAAGCATTACGAAAAATGGCGGCGGTGAGTTGGACTGTGCCAAATCGGGGAGAAGTTCTTGGAGAGCCGGTTCTACGAAGGTATGCGTCCAGTCCGCTCCTACAGTCATGGCTCCCCCAAGAAAAGCTATGAAAAAGCTTATAAGCCCATAGATCCCCGTCTTTTCCGCCTGGATAAGGTAAATCCCGACGATCCCCAGCAAAACCAATATGGATTCAAGCACGAAAGTGCCTTTAAATACGACGCACCCAGTTCCTCCTGACAAAGGTGGGCAGTATGCCATTCTTACCGGATACATCAGCAGCACTATCAAACCTCCGATTATCGCTGAAATTCCACTTAATCTTAATAAAGATGAATATGCCATGCAAGAAAACCTCCTTATATTTGGATGTTTTCAGCATACTTTGGGTTCATAACTGATGTCGACGGACAATGTCCCGGCCAAACCGGGATTTGTGTCCCGACAAACGGACTATTGTCGCTAGGTACTCCAGGTGTGTGGTATGCCAAGTGTAGCGCAACCAATTCTCCAGCATTTACCCTCTTAACTCATGCAAATTCAATGGATAAGCTTCATCCAATCCATGATACAGTCGTTGGTTGACCATTTTTACTCATTACTTGGAAGAAGTATCCGTGCAGATGCATAGGATGGTCTTCATCGGATTGGTTGATAAGAGTAACTTTTACCTTCTGACCTTCCTATACCCAGAACGGATCATACTCTCCAGGAAAAGCCTTGCCGTTTATGGTATGTACAGAGTGACCATCATGGGAGTTAAGAAGCATCGTATCGCGATCAGCGAAAAACGCTGCTTCATCTCGTCATCAGCAAGATCACAGTCACAAAAGACAAAAAGATAGCCAAAATTGAAATGATCTTCGACGAAATGACGGAACACATTTTTAACCTTAGCCCCTTCTGCCGCGAATGTGGTAGAAGGGGCTTTTCCATTTTGACTGGAAAGCCCCTAAGCTAAAGCAAAAACTTAATATAGGCATTAACATTACCAAGGAGAAACACACTGCATAAGCTATTAATTTTCGAGGTATTGTCCAAAACGGATATTAGTGACCTGTACTCTCCATTCCTACAACAATGTCGTTCATGTCGTGCATCTTCTGTAATTTCCGAATGCTATGCTCTAAATGCTCAAAACCGGCAAGGTCATTCGAAAATAGAATGGGGCGCTTGGTCACACCTGAGCCTGTTCGCGGTATGTATTGACAAGAATATCGAAGGCCTCTCTATCTCCCAGCTGTAAGTTGGAGACAGTATCCATCTGCTGTTTGTGTCCCACAGTTCTCCTCCTATAAGATAGGAAATTATTTCCTAACACCTTTCTCACAAGGTAATTCGCTAGAAGTGGATAATTCCCTTCAATTCCTTTTCTAGTCGTAATCATTAAATTTAATGATCCTACGCAAAACTGCCAGTTAGCGAACTAGGCCGCCGAATCATCGGCAGCCTAGGTAGTAAACATTATTGCTATCGTTTCTTGTTAGCGGAACAAAGTGTTGCCACGGCTGCCCTTTTTAGAATGGCATTAGGACCATAAGCACGGTTATGGCAATCATCAACAGCTGTGACGCCAACTCGATTGGTACGATCTTTTTCATCAATCGAGCGAGCTCGGCGGGTACTTCATCCCCTTTGCCTTGACTTATAGATACAATCTGCATGATCTTTTTAATGCGCGGCCCGATCAATCCGTCGATCGTGGCGACCATGAGCAGCGATAAAAGGATCGATATATTTAGCCTCATTTGGGACAACCCCATCTTGGTTATAATCATAAGCCAAACCCCGGTAATAATAAGTACGGCTCCGCCAATTTTAGGCAGCAGGATGGCAAGATTGTTCGTTACCTCATAAGCAAAGCGGAACTGGTCGGCGGTTCTAGCGGACCTTCGAATGACGGGTACCACGAAAGCGGGACCGATTACCGTGATAGCAGCCAATATATGCAAAACGAGGAGCCATCCAAACAAACTGATCATCTCCCTTCTTGCTCCTTAGCGCACCGGAAAATCGCTTTGATAGGCGAGACCGACCCTTTTTCTATTAAAAAGCCCTCCGAGCTCGATATGGTCTAGCATGCATTTCTAACCAATTAGCACGCAAGCCCTCATTCGCTCGTCCCGCCCCTACACATTTATTCCAAAAATGCTCAAATCCTTCTCCTTGTCCCTTCGCATTTACGATTATTTCCACTCTTAGTGATACCACCAATAAAATTGATATTTTCACATCCTATGATCATGCTTGCACTACATGGCTATTGGTAGATGGGGGTGAGATAAATAGCCTCGAATCTTTAGATTTCGGCGTTTTCTCCAGAATAACAAACGACCGTAACGTATCCCTTGGATGGGAAGGTACGGTCGTTTATGTCGACCTGTTATTGTTTTTTCTTAAGCGACTTATAAGTTACTCTTTTTAATCTGTTTTTCCATCCCAATTCGGGAACTTTTGAAAGGGCTTTTTTTGAGGTGCAATGTAAAAAGGAACCCCAAAAGGAGTTCCTGCACGTAATGTTATACTAACTTATCGAGTTCATTTCGTATGACTTAACCTGCGGAGGTTATAGCCGAACGATTCTGATATTTCATTTCGCATCTTCATTAAATATTGGCTCATCATATCGTCCTGCTGACTGGCGATCGTATTTGAAAAGCCTACGACGACTATAACCCCCAGCACTCTCGCTTCATAATTAAAGATTGGAATTGCTATGGACGATATGCTTGGAACTAAAGGCTCACTAGCAAATGCGATCCCATGCTCCCGAACTGCTTCGATACCTTCATGGAAGGCCTGCTTTTGCTGTTCACTCAGCTGATCCAACTCTTTATTTCGCCAGTCAGCAATTAAATTTTCTTCTAGATAGGCCGCAAATATATTTCCAGCCGCCGACATCGTTGGCAGAAGGGTGCCAATTTGAGCCCCAATATTCAGACCCTCGAGGCTGTTGATCAATCTAACGACCATCGGTCCGTTCTGCGACCAGGTCGTCAGCAGTACCGTATTCTTACAGGTATTATGGATTTCTTGCAGATACGGCATTACTCGCTCAACTACATTCTCTTGGTTGACGGCTTTCATTCCATACTCCACTAACTTACTTCCAAGCGTATATAACCCGCTGCTTTTATCTCTATATAAAAATCCCACTAACGTCAATGTGTTTAGATATTTGTGAAGATTACTCTTGGCCATTCGGGTCATTTCATATATTTCGTTATACTTCAGCGGTCTTCCGCTGGATGCGATTAATTCGAGGATAACACAGCCGACCTGCAGTGACTGTATGACGTTGCTTGCTTTCACCTCGCTCATGTCTGACAACCCTTCTGGATTAAATATGCTGATATTATCATAATGCTAAGAAATATACATAGCAAGACCAAGCTAGTAAATACGGGTGCAATTATAGTCCCCCCTCAAAAAATGCATATTGACATTCCTTTAAAATTGCTTTTATATAAATTGCGAGAACTAATTTCTCTATTCGTGTAGTATATTAAAACATATTCGATTTATTTGGATAAGGAGGCTGTTTTAAATGAAGCTTATAAGTTTTACTTATGACGGGGTAACCCGAATTGGAAGTCGGGTGGATGAGAAAGTTGTCGATCTTAATTATGCTTATCGCGCGCAGTTGGATGCTGAAGGTGCGATCCGAGCAAAGCAGATCGCGGAAGCTTATGTTCCGTCCAATATGGTCGAATTCCTTCAAGGTGGCAAACAGAGCATGGAGCTTGCACAAAAGGCCGTAGATTATGCTGTTCAGCATGCTGATGCTATACCATACAAAACCGTACTTAAAGCATCAGATGTGAAGGTCGAAGCACCCGTGCTGAATCCTGGAAAAATGATCTGTGTTGGTCACAACTATCGCGAGCACATCTTGGAAATGAAACGAGAATTACCTGAATTCCCAGTTGTATTTGCCAAATACGCGAATACGATTATCGGTCCTCAGGATGACATTCCGTTCCACCCTATTTCTGAGCAGCTCGATTATGAGGCTGAATTCGTCTTTGTTATAGGAAAACGTGCTAGAAATGTATCGCAAGATCATGCACTGGATTATGTAGCCGGTTACACCATCGCCAATGATGTGACCTACCGCGATATTCAAAGAAGAACCATACAATGGATGCAAGGTAAGGCTGTAGACGGAAGTGCCCCCATGGGGCCATGGCTGATCACCAGCGACGAGCTTAAAGATCCCTCCGGGTTAGAAGTCATATTGACTGTGAATGGAGAGGAACGTCAACGCTCCAACACCTCCAACCTCGTGTTCACCGTTCAACGCTTAATTGAATTTTTGTCAGGATTAATGACCCTTGAGCCTGGTGACGTCATTCTAACCGGTACTCCTGGCGGTGTAGGAGTTGCTCGGGATCCTCAGGTGTTCTTAATGGATGGAGACGTAGTCCGCATTGAAATCGATGAAGTCGGTGTTCTGGAGAATACAGTGAAAAATTCAAAATAAAGGGGACAAAACCTATGAACATGAATGAAGCTGTCGCAAGCATTCAAGAAAGTATTGATCAGATCCTTGATCTTTCAAAAGGTCTTTCAGAGGATTTATTAAATTGGAAGCCAGCAGAAGACAAGTGGTCCATCATTGAAGTGTTATGTCACGTGGAGGAGGCCATTCCTTATTGGCTGGATGAAGTCACTAAGCTTTTAGAAGCTCCGGGAAGCGAGTGGGGCCGCGGCTTGCAGGATGAAGCACGTTTGGCTGCTCTTTCAAAGGCTGGAACTCGTCCATTAGGCGAAGTTTGGGCTGCGATTGAGCAATCGAAAGATCAAGCTCAATCCGTCCTTAGTCCATTGACGGTAGAGCAATTACAAAAGGAGTCGCCAAGCCGCAATCCTCGCTTCGGCACGAAGAAGTTATCCTTCGTCATCGAACATCTTTTGGTAGACCATGCTGTTGTTCATCTTAAACAAATTAACCGCAATATTGAGCAGTTCAAACAAGCTTAACCTACATCAATAAATGAGGTGTAAGGCATATGACGGAAAAGAATGGTTTTTTCCAAAGTCAAGTAGTTAAAGATTTTAACAAGGATATTGAGAAATTTCATCTAGGACCGCTTTGGAACGCAATTCCAGAGCTTATGCATAAGCAGCCCACGCCCCACGCTGTCCCTTATTTGTGGAAATGGGAAACCTTGTATGCTAAATTAATGGATGCCAGAGATATCTTCACGCCTGACCGCGGCGGTGAAAGAAGAGCAATCTATCTGCAGAACCCTGGTTTAACTAACCGCCAGCCTTGGGGCTGGGCATCTACGACCCAGACGTTGTATGCTGCTGTTCAGCTGATTTTACCCGGTGAAACGGCACCTTCGCATCGTCATACGCAGAGTGCGCTTCGCTTCATCTTGAAAGGGGAAGGTGCTTATTCTATCGTTCAAGGCGAACGCATCTTTATGGAGGAGGGCGATTTCCTAACCACGCCTAAAGGCTTGTGGCATGGACACGCTCATCCTGGGGATAAACCTATGATCTGGATGGACTGTCTTGATATTCCTACCATTTATGCGATTGGTGGAACCTTCTTTGAATCGTACCCTGAGAAAATTGAACAGCCGCAAGTGCCTGACAACTATTCTTCAGAGCGTTATGCCGGTGGCATGGTTCGTCCGATCTCAGACCGTCATCCGAAGACTGTACCGCTTGGCTCCTTCAGATGGTCTCAGACCCTGGCAACCATCAATGGTCTAAGCAAGTACGAGCCAGATCCATATGATGGCTACGCTGTTGAGTTTATTAATCCTTCGAACGGAAAAACGGCTAACCCTAACATTGCAGCTTGGATGCAGAAGCTGTCTAAGGGCTTTCATTCCAAGGCACATCGCCATACCAATTCGGTAATTTATCAAGTGTACAAGGGCTCTGGCTATTCAGTCATTAACGGTACCCGTTTCGACTGGTCCGAAGGAGATTTTCTAATCGTACCAAACTGGGCATGGCATGAGCATGTTGCTGATGAGGAATCTTATCTTTTCTCTGCCAGCGATCTTCCGATCATGGAGAAATTCGAGCTTCAACGAGAGGAAGCTTACGAGGAGAATGGAGGACATCAGAAGATTACAGATAAGTTCATTCCATTATTTCCATAAACTGCACAAAGAGGCCGGGATCAGTGTTACTCCTGCTCCCACAAATGTTTTCTGAGCTTCATAAGTGTATCCGCGGATGGTTTCGTTTTATCTTGCTCGATTTCACTCAATCTTCCTTGTGAGATTTCAAGCTTCTGTAAAAATTCATTTTGGTTCATTTTATGTTTTTTCCGAATCCCCTTTACTTTAACTCCGATTGTCTCCACGATTATATCTCACAAAAAAAGTGTGGTCGTTCCGAATTAATAACTTTCAGAACGACCCAAGGAGTTTTGCATATTTGATTGGAACAAAACTTAATTGTAATTAATTTTTAAGAACTAAACTTTATTGTCTAGAACAACACTTTATTGTAATGAATCACGAACTGTCCGTGGACATTAAAGATGGATACTGAAAAATCCTATAATATCAAGGGATTCAGCCTTTTCAACTAAGGGACCGTGTACATTAAAGTTGGAAACTGATTTTTTCCCAAGGACATTAAAGTTGGAAACTGAATATTATTAAGTAATCGCTTAATCCAGAATAATTAAATGTCTAGCTTGATCGGAAGTAATCTGCTTGCGAAATAAAAGAAGACTCAATTTATTTTCAATCTCTTTGGGAGTTCTTAGCAGTAGTTTTGAGATCTGGTCGACATTTTGCTCTTGTTCGATCAGATATTTCATAAGCTCATATTCTACCGCCATCCATTGATAATGAGCTTGAGGAAATGTTTTTCTTATTTCTTTGAGTTCTTGTCTAGTAAACTTAGGAGACCTAATTGGCGGAGAGTAGCCCTTCTTATTCCATTGTATTATTCGCTTTTCACGTAGATCTTTTAAGATCTTAAGTCCATTAGCTTCATTTATTGGAAAGTTTATAAATTCAAATTTAAGATTAAAGATATCCTCTAGATGCTCGATCTTGCCGAGCCAGGACATATTATTCTTATTTATATGTGATCCAATTTTAAAGTTTACTTTTAGTGCTCTTTGAATTTGAGATTCTAATATGGTTGCATATTCGAGTCGTTCATTCATCGGACAAGCCCATAAATGAATATTAGGCTGGAAACTTTGAACTGTGTAATCGAACCAATTCTCTTGAAAGTTATCCTTCTCATTTAGTTCATTACTGAAACTGGTCTTGAGAACGGAGGTCGATGCCCATAACTTGTGATTCAATGCTAATTCCCTATAATATTTATAATAATCTCTTGAACCCTGGCTACTTATTAAGTCATAAATATCCTCATTGTTGTCTAATCTCCAAACCGTTCTATTTCCACGACGCATACTCTCAATGTGTTCAGTCCATCTTCTTTCAAAATTAGTAGTCGTTCCTACATATATAATTCGTTCCTTAAATCCATGGTGAATAAGTACATAAACACCACCACCGACTACTATTTTGGGTTTTAACATCGTGCCACCATATATCCATTTTAGATTATGAATTGCACGAATCGATTTAACCATGTTTCAACTCCTCATTATTTGCGATAGATGTCCTTCATTTGAGCGGCAACATACAAATGCCGCACAACGGTTGGCACCCATTAATAACAAATAAGCCAGAACGAAAAAGTCCTTCCATCGTTCGGGCTTTATTACAGCAGTAACAGCACGCCTTCCTCGAACCGATATTACCAGAAACGAGATAAATCAGTGAAAACTTATCAGCGTACTCCCCTGCTTAGTCCATATATATTTATTTCATAGCGGTTTCTTAATGTCCGTGGGATATCATCAATTGGTTACTTTTAAAGATAGCATTCTACAAGTTTCAAAAAAATCGTCAACATGTCTAGCCGATAAAAGTTTAAATGGAGTATTTTTAATATAATTTATATGATTTACATCTTGTAAACTATCATACTTTCCAATCTCTTGGTCTTTTAGCGTTGCAGTAAAAATTACTTGATTGCTAAATCCATTAAATAATTCAATTACTTTGGCTTCTTTAGCGGAAGATAACTCACCATCTCTAAAGTAATCAATAATGATTGGAAAATCATGATTTAATACTTTCTTCAAGGCATAGAGCTTTGATAAATAGAATTCTGTCTCTTCAACACCGGAGTACACTGATTGTTTTCGAGCAAATAATTCATCAAAATGTAAATTTCCTTTTGGTTCAATAATTTTATAAAACTTATTCATCTCATCAAGTATATTTACAAGTAACTCTTTTCTTTTATTTTGATTAATTATTTCTTTATCTACCTCTGCATGACGTTTTAAATCCAAAGTTCTTAACTGTTTTGTAAGATCGAGTATTTTAGAATCGGCTACACTTGCATTTACTAAATCAACTTTATACATCAATAGAGACTGTATACTTACTTCGTCAACGGTTAAAATTGATTGCAGTTCTTTTTGATATTTATTAATTTCTAACGTAATAGATTCGATCTCCTCAGAATAAATACTAACTTTCTCTTCTATTGATTCGAGAATTTGTTTGCGAATATCAGTACTGGATATGTCGAAAATATAAGCATTATCCGCTGAAGCATAACCAACATTAGTAGAATTACAATCTAAACAATGTAATTTCCCTGCGGTTAATGTCTGATTGAGAGAACGTAACTCTTTTAACGTTATTTCATTTTTGATCCTTCTTGATGTTGCATTGTTTCTTCTTGAACTTAATCCAATAATGATATTTTTTATCTTCTCCACCTTATCTAACTTTTCTTCAAACTGCATCTTGTCGTTATATGCGCTGGCAATACCGATTGCCGGCAGAGCAGATTTCAATATCTTGTTTTGCTTTTCTAACTCTTTAATCTCAGTGTTTATTTTTTTTATTTTCGCTGTAAGCTCTCTCTCACTGATCTCCTGGATCGATTCAATATTATCAATACCAGCATAACTATATATCATGTTAATAAAATCATTTTTGTTATAATAACCAGTATGAAGAATGTTTGATGTGTTCTTGTTATCTTGTCCTACAAAAAAGATTTCATAGAATAAGACAGGATCAACCAGTTTCTTGGACGCATCTTTGATAATTAAAGGTAATTTAAAAACATTTTTACTTAAAAAATGTTTAAACTCAGTAACACTATCAAATACAGCAATACTGCCTCTAACATGTACCGTAAATGAGTTTTGCTTTCTTGCGACTGTAATTAGCTCTTGATTATCAAGTTCAATTTCAACAATATAATAATAATTACGAAAATCGAATGATGACGGAAATATTGGCTCATTCCCCAACGCGTACATCATCGATTGTATGACTATTGTTTTACCTTTATTATTATCATCGCTTGAAATAATGTTAAGGTTATTCGAAAAGCGATCTTCAATGTAGGCTTCTGTTGCATTGCCGACAGAGACTTTTTTAATCTTCATCGATACCATCCTTTATTAGGGCCATGAAATATTGTACAGATGGCGCAGTTAAGAATCTTAGTTTAGTTAATGAAGCTTTATTTAAAAGCATGTATAACTGTTCAACAGTTTTTGTTTTATTCGAAGTAATTAATGTAAAGATCTCGCTAAAAAGGTCCCAAAACGCTTCTGAATTGTTCTTGTCAAATAATGTTAATGCAATTTCATGCTGGCAATCCTCCAGCATACCTTTTTGTTGCACCTCTGGAAAGCGAATAAAGATCGGCAGAAATGATCGGGTAACTCCCTTTTGCATAATCTTGTTGTTTATTACACGATTCAGTACCATCATTTTAATATCATGTGCAGTAATATGACGGTTGTGATAATAAAATTCATTTATTGTACTTAATTCAATACCTTCAACATTATTATTGTTCTTCTTGGATGACTGGACATCTCGGATTTGATCAAATATATGTTCCAGTATTGCGTCAGACGGAATAACCGCCGGATTAACTTTTACAATACTTTTTATATATTCACTCTTATCTTTATCATCAATTACAAATACTGCTTTAGATAAAAAGGCAGATGCAGAAATGTCATCGACTTTCGACGAATCAATATAAGTCTTTTGAAGGCTTTCTTTTATTAATGCTTTTTTGATCTTATCTAATGACACCGATTCAATATTACTAATCGTAAAGGTGTTTTTGCTGCTATCTATTCTAATAGAATCTGCTACGCCCCCAAGAAATAGAATATAATGATCGAACTGGAAAACCGATAGATAGTTTTTATAAAGGGTAACCAGTTCTTTTCCAATTGCCGATTGATAGTTATTTTTAGCGGCCTTCGACTGCAAGTCCCATGTCTTTCCGATGTAATTATCGATTCCTGTTAAATCATTAAAGAAATCAATAACAAAATAATGAATTTCTTTACTGTCATCATGATAGTTCATCAAATATAAAAGTGCTTTTGTCTCAAATTCCGATGCAATAGATCTGGTTCTCTCACTTGATAAAATCTTATATTTCATTATGTATCCTCCACATTAATAAAGAGCAACGACATTGCGATTTATAGCATTTCAGTAGAACGAAATACCCATTTATCTCAATCTAATTCGACACGCTACACCAACTTCCTTCATTTCCCAAGAATGTAATGATTGATTTTTTTCGGAAAGTTTGGTATTTATATTAATAAAAAAAAGGAACGTCTATTACACGCCCTCAAAGCCCTATCTTATGTCGTAAAATTCGTTCTTTAAATTGTACTTTTGTTTCTTCTAAATTGCTTAATATGGCTTTTGTTATAGGCAGTTTATCTAGCTTAGTTTGAATGAGTGAAAGCGACCTAATTTGTCTTGCAAGTTCTGTCCGGGATATTCTAATCCTTGGATTAGTAATCAGTTGTTCAGCTTTCAAAAGTATTTGTTCGGTTAATCGTTGATCTCGTTCCTCCCAATTAGTCCTTAGTTTTTGTGATCGTTCTATTGTTATACTTGACTCTTTTTTATTCCTCTGCTTTTTGCTAGCCGGTTGAGAGTACTTGTATGTAACAATAGATTCTGGTGCCTTAAATATTTTCATTTGTTTTTTGACCGTCATTGGATCCACTCCGAGCTTCCTACCCATTGCCCTCAAAGACGAAGGCTCGCCATTCAATTCCTTAAGTCGTTGCTGCCAAACATGGCCAAACTCTTTAATTCGCCCAATTTTGAACTTATCCGATTCTTGTACATCCGGACCCTTCCGAGAATATACAAATCCGCAACTACAAATAAAAGTGCCAACTGGTTTTCCCGACTTACTATCTCTTGTCACTTCGCATGTTTGAATTACTTCTTCCCCGTAATGCTCAGCTGCTTTATTCAGACATACCCAGGGTGAATCACCAAAAGGGGATTTCCTACTCCGATTTTCAATTGATCCTCTTTTTAAGTCCATCTGCAGAAATCCATGCATTAGGATATGTCGTAATGGGTGAGTATCTACTCGTTGCTTTCTTAACAGCTTATGGAGCCAACTATCATATTGCTTGGTAGACAGACTACAATTGAGTTGTTCCAGTAACTCTTCCCCCCAATAATGTATAAACGCTGGGATGATTCGTTGATGAGAGGCTCCACCTTTAGCTAATACCATGTTCATCACATGTAGCTGAGAAAAGTATTTCTCTTGAAGATCTGTGAGATTATTTACCGATATTTCGCCATCAGTGATTTCCTTAGATACTTTAGCTAGATAGAGCTGCTTCTTATCATTACAAACCATTTGGATTTTTGCTTTATATTCACTATTACAAAGATAAGATTCTAACGAAGTGAACTCATGTTTATTTCTCCTTTGCGTAAACGCGATTGTAGACTCCCTGAGCCAAGTGTGATGACAATAACAGACCTTAACACCTAGCAGTTGATGTGACCGGTGCCAGTAGGCGGTTCCTAAGTTTTTGCGGTCCTCCTGAATGCATGAATCACAATACTGCAAAGTATTGTTGTTTTTAACGCTACTAGCAGGTAGCCCTAACTTCATAAATAATGATTTACCGCTTCCATATATCATTTCGTGTAGAACCGCTTTTCTCTTCTCTTCATTTATAAAAGGCTCATAATACGGATAGAAGGTATGGTGCTGCAATAAATACTCTGCATTCATTGCCTTCCCTGGGATTCGTTCACTTAACTTTTCTAGATGGCAAGGCAGATCAGGCACAGCACATATGTTTATTGAACCAAAAAGATCTCTCATTGTCTTTTTGCTGCTCAGATTCCCGGAATACGAGTGATAACGCGCGAAGGCACTGAATAATAGTTCATCAGGAAAGACGTGAAACATAATCATTGGAATACACCTCCACGAAACGAACGATTAATCATGTTTATTCAGCCTCACCGCCTGCTCCTCTATCCATTTAAGCAATTGCTCAGATCCATTTCGATAGCAAGGAAATCTAGGTTGAATAATCCTAATAGAGAAAATCTTATATTTTGACTTTTCAAACCAATCAACAACATTAGGGAATATGCGATATAAGTGCTGATCAATTGTTTCGGTGCTTTCATTTATTAATTTTAAGGTCCGTTGAAGATGTTTTTGGCAAGCAGCCAAGCGGGATGGAAAATAAGAAGGCAAAGCTTTAAATAAAATGTTTTTAGTAATCTTTATTGAAGGTGGGTTGCGATAAACCTCCTCAATAGCTTGAGAAGCCAACGCATACATTTCCTCATCCAGTCGCCCTCTATTTAGTTTTTTTGGAATCGGCTTTCTTCGAGGCAATGTTAATTCCATCCATTCTTTGTGATGCTTCATTAACCAGTCATAACGATGTATGTTATATTTTCTTATTTGTTTTCTTGATGCCCCAGGACCTAATAGCTGTAACGCTGCACAAATCGTTTCTTTACAATAATCTTCTTTAGGCCGTAGAATTGCTGCTGCTTGTTTTGGACCAATCTCCATTTCGAGTATGACTTCTTCTTTATTAAACTTCCTAGCATTACTTCTTATATTCATACGGTAGGGTCTAAGGTATTTGCATACTGAGGTTTTGTTAGATAATAACTTTTGCGAAATCTCTTCAATGTTAAATCCTTCATTATAGTAACGAATTGCCCGAGACTGAAATAACTCTCCTCTTGTGTCGATTGAAAACTGCTCTTCATTCTCTTCTTTCGGGTGTCCCTTACGGCTATAAATAAGACCGCAATGAGGACAAGTAAATATACCGGTTATGTATTCATGAGACTTACGAATGCAACTACGGACTACTCTTTGACAATAATAAGGGCAAATGTTATTCACACACATCCATGGCCCACTACCAAATGGAATTGTTATTGTATATTCCGGTGGCGAAATAGATAGGAAGTTAGAAACAGAACCAGAAAAATAACGCATTAACAATAAATAAATGAGGATATTTTTTCGTAAATGCTGTTTTTGCAGAAAGACAACCATTATCTTTTCTGCGGTTAAGCTCGCTGCATTAATTTCCATTTTTTCAAAATACTCAAAACCATAATGCTGAATAAAAGCTGTTAACAATTCCTTTTTAAAGATATGAACACCTTTATAATGAATGTATTCTCGATGTCCTATGTGACTGATGATCTTAATAAAAAGGTCATCTAACGTTAAATCCCTTGCGTCCATTAGACTATATAGATCAGAAATATAATTTGATATGAATTCACAATCGGTTTCATTCGCAGCGGTACGAACAATTGCATGACCATTCTGGCAATAAGGCTCTATTAAATACATACTCCTGCTTTCATCTCCAAAAGGGACACCACAATCTTGGCAATGAGATAACAAGAGATCGCCATGCATAGGACAGTAATTTACTCTATAAAATTGATGAATACGATGGATAAAACATTCACCATATTCATTGATATCTTCTGCCACGCAGGTAGGACAGTAGTGAACGATCGTTTTTATTAGAGGGTGCCAACTCTGTGTAGTCTTAGCCAACAATGTTTGAGTTGTAGTTTCACCCAGCATTCCTTGCTTACAGACATTATGGTCTGCTAAAGGCATAAAAGGACGAAACAAAGGATAAAAGGAATGGTTCTGAATCATATAAGTAGTAAAGGATTCCGGCAAAACCAATGCCATTTGAATTCTTGATAGATTTCGAGGGTAAAAGATCGGCTTTTCTATTTTTTGAAGAAAAAATTCTTTTCTGCTTTTAATATAGGAGCGATGTGGTGTACGAATATGGTAACGATAAAAAATGCTTCGAAAATCTTCATCTGGGTGAATCGGTGGTAATGAAACGATCATTTCTTATGCCTCCTTTAACACGATGAACTCATCATATGATCCTACATAACCTCCATCTCTTAACGCTTCATCCGTTGATTTTCCACCCTTTTGGCCCGCTTTGATTATTCCCCTTAAATCCCCTTCTTCGAAATCCCTTTTTCGTTTCGAAACTCGAACTGCCCGTGCATTATTTTTCTCCATACCGTCATTGTTTTGATTTTGCTTTTCATTTAGTACAAGCTTCGCAATTTCAAGGTAAAGCAACTCACGATCGTCACAATGAGGTAACTCCTTTTCAATTTGAAAGGCAATCTCTTCAGCTCTCTCATTGGAGCAGCCCATTTTTGCGGCAAAACGGACCATTTCCTCAAACTGGATCTGACGATTTCTCTGTGCAAGTATTCGTTTATGCTCTTCGGACAAATTGCCATCCAAATGTATACGATTTTTAGCCTCCATCAAATACCGATTGAATGATACCCAATCCGGTTTTAGATCTTCGAATTCCTCCGGATCCACGTCTTCCCCTTTTCGAATTCGTTCAAAGATAGGTTCGACTAACCGCAACGTCCGATTTGCTACTTCCTCTATCATTTCAACGGTCATGATTTCATCTTCACTGCTTAAAATCGCATACGATTGAACATGCATAAACAATTTAACAGCAAAATCTGGTATGCCGATGGTATGGTAATACATCGTTGCTTTCAGCTCAGGTGTCAGTTTTGTTCGATTTTTTGTGTACTGTAGTTCCCACAGGCTTTCAATAAATTCATCCCATTCCCAGTTGTCAGCCATACGATCCGATATGTTTTCGGAATACCCATCAGGAATTCCTCTTCGACAATTGGCTAAACAAGTTCGAAATAGGTACATTGCTTTAAAGGTTCCAATAATAATAATGGGTATTCCAATTGAATTTGTTAGTTCTGTAATAAAATCTATCATTTTATTGTCCCCGCCCGATTGGGCGCGGTTGATACGCTGGATTTCATCAATTACAAGAATACCTAAGTTAACGAGGCCAGCAACTTTGGACATTTGTTTCGCCATGACTTCTATATTCCTACTCTTCTCTGCGACAACTTTGTAGTATTTCGTTCCAAGTAAGTCATCCAGAGCTGAATAAAAATTTCTACAAAGTGCACCTACTGACTTATTGCTCGGGCATTCAATTTTAAGCCATGTTACTTGTTTGCAGGGTAAGAGATTCCCTTTATATTCCGTATGTAAAATGACCTGGGGGATGAGTTGCAGTAACTTATCATAGGACTTAGACTTGCCTAGTCCACTAAGCCCTATCTCAGCACATTGTTGTGCCGTTTGAATATTGCCGGCTATATTTGCACCATCTGAATCGGTTCCAGCTTCAAGAATCTGATCCAGACCAAGAGCCATTTGCCGATGGTACATCGCTGTTGTCGGATTTCTCGACTGATAACCAATCTTTAACATCGTGTATAAATTTCGATAACGCAAAAAATGCATCTCCATAGGCAACCAATAGCTTGGTTTAATTTGTTGAATAAGTTCAAGCCTTTCTTCATCATCCAAGTTACTGATGTTTCCATTAAACCGAGGTGTTGAATAAAGTGAATTATATAATTCATCTCTTGTTAATCGATTTGGAATTGCCTCTATCAGTGGATTCCCCTGATTTTCAGGCACGATTTGTTCAATATATCTCGCTTGAATACGTTGACCTTTTAAATAGGAGAACTCCCCATTTTGTTCATTCACGATTTTTCCGCCTTTCTAGACTTTGTGCCATTAAAAAGGCTTGCATTGATGTCGCCTTCAAATTCGATGTTTGAGCACTCTCCATTGAATTATTCGTTTGGCCCGGCGTGACAAAAGGTATTATTTCAGCTGTTTTGTTGTCATGCGATTGGTAATCTTTGCGTATTGCTGTCCAAGCATTTCGACTGGATATTAGGCGCTTCTCCATCTTTCGAACCAACCGTTTATTTTTGTGTTTGGCAGCTTTTGACTTGCCTATTTGAGCAATTTTCGTTTTAATTGTTGCTGATTTATTAATTTCCTTTGCGACTGCATTCAGCTCATTTCTCGTGTTAGACTGCCTTTGTTTCTTTGATTCTGCATTCTTATATCTGAAGATTGCTTTTACATCCTCGAAATGTAAACTTTCGTATTCTTTAAACCGAGGATGCAGGTAAAAGGGTTGAAGCTTGCCGCTCTTTAATTTAATAAATATGCTACTGCAGTTTCGCGGATCATACCTTACCTCGACAGCAGATTTCCCTTCTATTTGTTCGTCCTCAAACCAGCCCTCCTCTAATCCTTCATCACACAGGTACGACATTTTTTCGAATGCGACCCCTGAACGCGTAACCTGCCCTTTTCCGATAGGAAGTAAGTTATATCTGATAAGATCTCGGGGCATCTCATGTAATAAATTTTTGTTTAGTCCCCAATTCCAAATTGAGATCGGAGTTAAGGGTACTTTTTCTTCATACATTTCTTTTGTGACTACATAATAGTCACTCAGAGCTGATCTATTGTATTCAATTACGTATAAGATAACTAGCTTTGTAAATTCTTCGATCGAACACACGGCTTCAGCTGCGGGATCCTTATCTCCACGATTTCGATGCTCCTTCTTAACTGCCCCTTTAACTAGCTGAGTAATTCTCAAATGAAAATGGCGGTGTTGTTGTTCAACATATGGTTTTAAATCGCCTCTATATGATGGCGGGTTTCCAACTTTAATATTTAGATTTACAAGATTATTTGAATTCTTGCTTTTTGTTTCGGCACGATCCCCGATAAGATACCTCGGCAAATGGTGGCTTGGCCATTCATCTGCATCAATAAACACGCCATACTTTGCACAAAATTCTACTTTATCCGTTGCCGCATTTTCTAACGCAACCATTTCTTCTTCCCAACTTGGGTTTTTGCAAACATGCATCCCTGCGATAAAGCGGCTCATTACATCTTTCACAAAATAAACATGTGCTTGACCAATTTCAGTTTGGTGATCAATGGACATTAAAAAAACATCACCTTGAGTTGAGTCGATCTCATAAAGTTCCCCAGGTCCTTGCAAATATTGCTCCGGTGTACCGGTATGTGCCCTCGCATTCATTTCAGCTTTTCTGAGACCATGCCTCGCAGCATACTTCTTTTTCTTATTAAAGTTTTGATAATACCAATATTTAAATTGTCTTAAAGTTGGGCAATTATTGGGTTCAACAATCGGAACCATAACGCCGTGCCTACGATAGTATCCTTCGTTATAATGCTCGCTTAACATGTGACTGTAGGTTTCTTGCAAATTTTTCTCTTCATTGATATGGAACTTTTTTACTGACTTTCTGAATATTTCGAAATCTTTTTCCGAAGTAATGTATTGGTTTCTATCTTTGGACTTCGGTCCAGAATTAGCGCTTTTTTGTTTTTCACCGGAACCAGATTCAAAATAATTTCTTAAGAGTCCGTTTTTTGTCTTTCCATAATACCAGTATCTTTTTAAACACTCATAAATGAACTTCTTCTGCTTTCCAGTCCTCTGCATGACTGCCACTATCATTTTGCCACGGTATTCGGGTAGATAAATTTCAGGCTCCTTGCTGACCATATCTTTAATGAGTTCCCATTTTTCATCGCGTACAATTTCGTATTTTGATAAATAGTCATCATCCGGAGAAAGTAGTCTGAGATCCGGTTCATAAGTCACAATTCTAACCATTTCAGAATCAACAAGTGAAATAAGCGATTGGAAATCCCTGAAGTAAGGAAATGGAATACAATGTTTATTATCGATCGAGATCATTACGACCTGCGTTTGATCCTTCGAAATCCATAACACTCTCTCTAGCATGAATCCTTCTTTTAAAAAGTACTGAATGATTGTATTTTCAACGATCATACAATCTTCCTCCAATGTGCATCAATTATCGATTCATCACCGTGAACTGCCAGTGGTCTACTTTCTCTTATTAATTGATGCATATCTGTTACCCACATTTTATTTGCCAGCATGTGTTTCATAATAAACATCGAACTCCCATTCTCAAGTCCAAGCTGTTTATCTGCGATCAAACAAGCCTTACTAATTCCATTCTTTGTGCCGAGCTCCATTAACATTCTCAGTAATGGATCTTGCACCATTTTCACTACATCTAAATCGATTCCCGGTCGATTGAGTCGTTTGGCATCATACAGCCAATCAATATTCTGAATTAAGTTTACCGGCTTAGGCTTGTCATAAATAATCTTCCAAGTCATACCTAGTTCTTGAAAATATCTTCGTTCAATTTCAAATAACTCAATCGTACGTTTTGTTAGCTTTGAAATTGGTTTTACCGTGCGTGGTTCATCAATTAGTTCCCCATTCTTGTTATAATATGAATGCATAAAATCCGTGGACATAACTACATCCCCGCCATTATAAAAGGGATGAGCGATGTTTAGTTTGTTAGCAATCTTTTGAGTAAGCTCAAACGATAATGGATACTGTTCGCGTGTTTCCACGATAACATCTGACCATTCCTGTACGAGCAAATACTCATATTCATGCCGAGATAGCGTATGATGAATTCGCTCGGACTTCCATCCTAGCGTTCTTGTAAGCCATCCCTCAGAGGCAACCTTATTATCGTTCGCTTGAATGAATGGTACATAATTACTCCCCCTTCCCTGTCCACGCCCATCATTTAAGCGATTGTAATGATTCTTATTCATTGGTCTAGCTTGCAACGAACATTCCCCCAAAACAGAGAGGCACATACAAAATGTATGTGCCTCTTGTTGTTATTATTTCAATATATCGTATCACCTAGTTGAACCAAGCACAATATGTTGTTTGAATTTGATCGCAACCATTACTTTTCACGATAGAATGGTTTGAGATCTACCATAGTTCCATTCACCGCGATTTGATATACTATTTCTTCTTGATCCTGTTTCCATAAAAGCTGCGGTAAGTTAACTGTATTGAATGTGACCCAATTTGAACTTTCAGAATCCGAATAATAAATAGGATTAGGATTGAAAGGATTATATAGTACTTCTATTAGCCACCCTCCGGATAGTTTAGCTTTTTCATACCACACGGACCTAATAGCAAACGAAGATGAATATGACTGTCGTTTAAATAACACGCCATTTTCGGTAACGAAAGCCAATCCTTTCAATAGTACTGGCAAGTACATGTCTGGTTCACCTCCTCCCTTTATACTTTCATTATGTACAAAAAAATACCAAAATATCCGTTTACGGATATTTTGGTAAAAATAAACTTTAAATATATGGGATACGTTTCATTTCTCACCAATTTTTGTAGATCCACAATAACACGACCAAGCCCTAACAGGAATGTTTAGCGGAGGTATAGAAAAAAGGTTGCCGAAGCAAACTCCATTTTAAATTTCATTTACCGGGGTCTTGCCAAGGGCCGGTCGATGACGCTCGGTGTCATTTTATTTGATGTCCGCAATCCATATTTTGCGCAGTTAATGAATATTGGACATGCTCATACCTACAAATGCCACCCTCCGGCATTACCCCGGTGGATAAAGAATGATTTTTCCTTCTTCCATCGCCACGCGGACTTTGTTGTGGAATTTGAATTCCTCGGCCTCCAAAAAACCAGAAGGAAGTTGCAATCGTCCTACTTTGTCAATTACTGCGTATTCGTCGTGGCTTTGTTTATCCTCCGTCGAGCTTTCCAAATCCGTGGCGTTAAGCTCATCGTCATACGATTGCCGGCGGATCATTTCCGAGGAAGTTTTTCCGTCACGGATCGCCACAACGCGATCCACCTTGATAGCTAGCAGCGGATCGTGCGTCACAATAACGATTGTGACGCCCATCTCGCGATTTAAGCTGCGGAACAGATCGAGAATTTGTTCCGACATTTTCGAATCTAAAGCCCCTGTCGGCTCGTCGGCCAAAAGCAGCTTTGGCTCGTTGGCGAGCGCAATGGCAATCGCAACGCGCTGCTGTTCGCCTCCCGACAGTTCGTTAAGCTTGTTTTTCACCCGGTGCCCGAGACCGACCGCTTCGAGCAGCTCCCTAGCGCGCAGCCGCTTTTGTTTACCTGTGAGCAAGATAGGCAGCTCTACATTCTCCAGTGCCGTCAAATACGGAATCAGGTTGCGAGCGTTGTTCTGCCATACGAATCCGACGCTTTCCCGCTTGTAACGAATCAAATCGCGTTCCGTAAACTTAAGCAAATCTTTACCAGCGACAAGCAGCTTGCCCGCCGATGGCTTGTCAAGACCTCCGAGCATATTAAGAAGGGTGGATTTGCCGCTCCCGCTGTTGCCGATAATGGCCATCAGCTCACCAGCTTCCACGCGCAGATCGAGTCCTTGCAGCGCAACAACTTCCAGATCGGCTGTCTTATAAATTTTTACTAAGCCTTCGCACAGGATCATCCGATTATTCCTCCCCCAGCTTCAAGGCTTGGTGAATTTTTATGCGCGACAATCGGATGCCGAGTATGGCCAATCCGATACCAAGCATAAATGCAACCGTGCCGTACAATTGTAAGTAATCGCTAAGCTGATGAATAATTTGGAATGGCGGAACCTGTTGTGATGGATTAAACGACATTTCGAACAGCGGAACGAACAGCTCGCTGACCGTATTTCCGATTAGGACACCGATCAGAATGGCAGCACCCGATGTAAGAAATTGTTCACTGACAAGCATCCCGACGATTTGACTGAAGGAAATGCCTATTGCCCGCAAAACCCCGTATTGCAGCGTCCTTCCGGATAAGGTCAGAACCCAGAACAGCAAATATCCAAAGAAGCTTATAAGCATTGAGATGACGAACCCTAACGTCATTACACCGTTAATCGCCAACCGGAACGGATCATTCTGGGATTTAACCAGCTTTTGATTCGTATCCGACAAGCTTACAACCTGTATTTCCTTCTGCGTCAGGTCATCATAAACCTGTTTGCTCGTTGCCCTATCCTTCAGCTTAATCCATATTTTGTACGGCTCCAGTGCGAGATGATTTTGGACATAGGAAAGATGCCCGACAACAAGCTTTGGAAGCGCTGCTTTTGCTGCTTCCGCATCAGCGGAACCGCCGGATTGCGGCAGTGGATTCCAGCCTGGCCAATAATCGATAATCCCATATACGATAAAACCAGCCTCATCCAGTCCGCTCCAATTAAC
>FWWL01003342.1_pt1 | contig 29636 bp, 26 predicted proteins | sample 2228331 | NCBI WGS metagenome assembly FWWL01 (sample SAMEA103939775, study PRJEB20133) | metagenome
TCCGTGCCCCCGCCCCCCGGCAGCGAGACCGCAGCCGCCCCCGCACCGGGGACGGGACCGTTGTTCGGCAGCGCGGCGCCTCCGTCTCCCGCGCCTGCGCCGGCCGGACTGTTCGAGGGGACCGGCAGCGCGAGTCCGCCCCCGCAACCGCGGGCGGAGACGCGCCCGCAGGAGACCCAGGAGCAGCAGGGACGGGCACAGCCTGCGCCGCGACCCGCGCCCGCACCGTCCCAGCCGCAGCCGTCAGCATCCGCGCCGTCTCCCGCTCCGGAGCGAAATGCTTCAGCGCCCACCCTGCCGCCTCCGGCCCCTCCTCCGCCTTCGCCGCCTCCGGGCCCTGAGCCGAGGATCGTCATCACCCGGGAGCCGCCGCCCCGGCCGGAAGGGACTGCCGCGCCAGCCCCGCCGTCCCCTGCGCGCCCGGCCGCGTCCGGAAGGGAGCTTCAACTGCGGGCCATGGAACTGAAGAACGCCGGGCAGCGGGAGCAGGCCATCGCCACGTTCCGCCAGGCGATAGAAGCCTACCGGCGCGAAGCGGCCGCGGGAGGGGGAGGATTCGAGGCCCAGCAGGGCATCCGCACGTGCATGGATGAGCTGGCGCTGCTGGAGGCGCGCTAGGATGAGCCGGAGAGCCATCGCCGCCGTCATTGCCTGTCTGCTGGCCGCCGCCTCGACCGTCGGCGGCGCGGAGCGCCGCCCGCACGTGCTGCTCTTTCCCGTTCAGGGCGAATCCGCGCTCGCGCCGGCGGCCACGCAGGCGATCAAGGCCAGCCTGAGGCAGGGCAACACCGTGCTGGTGACCGAGTACCGGCCGGACCTTCCGAGCCTGCGGCGGGCGGTGGTGGAGGGACTGGTGACGCGCTCGATGCTCGACTCGTCTGATGCGGAAGCCAGACGGCGCATCGGGGCGGCGCTGGAGGCGGATTTCTACCTGGAGAGCGAGGTCCTGACCCGGGACGATTCGGTGGCCCTGCGTTCCGAGGCGGTGCAGGTCTCCAGCGGACGGCGCTTCCCCTACTCCGCCGAAGCGAAGCCGGCCGAGCCGGGAGGCGCCGGACGGGAGTCGCTGCTGCTCTCCGTGGCAGCGACGGTGGTGTCGAAGTTCATGACCGAAGTGCTGGGCACCCTGCCTCCGGCCGCCCCCCCTCAGGTGGGATTGACCATCCGGGAGCCGGACGCCGGACGTCAGCCCGCCGCGGAAGATGCTCCGCCGGCTCCGGGTCCTGAGACGCCGGAGGAGCCCGGGGAGGCGCCGGCTCCGCCGGCCCGGCCGGAGCCGGCCCGTGAGGACTCCGCCACGCTGGCGCGGCAGGCGGAATCCCTGGCGGCAGCCGGAGACCTGGCCGGAGCCATCCAGGCGATGCGGCAGGCCGTGAACCTTGCGCCCTCCGATCTGTCGCTGCGGCTGAAGCTGGCCGGCTACTACACCCGCAAGGGGATGACGGCGGAGGCCGCGGACGAGCTCCGGAGCGCCCTGCAGCTCGCGCCGGGCGACGGGGCGTCGCGTGTGGAGCTGGCGAGGCAGCTGGAGGCCGCCGGCCTGCAGGAGCAGGCCCGGCAGGTCTACGAGACCCTGCTGAAGGACGAGCCGCGGAACACGCAGGCCCGCCTTGCATATGGCGACCTGCTGTGGAACCTGGGCAGGCCCGACGATGCCGCCCTGGAATATGCTCAGGCCGCGCGGGACGCGCCGGAGGAGCCCGCCCCTCACGAGCGACTGGCCCGGCTCTTCGCTTCCAGAGGCCAGTTCCAGGACGCCCTGATAAGCCTGGACACCGTCAGGAGCCTGAAGGGTCAGGGAGCCGAAACACCGCTCGAGCCGTCCCTGTACCGGTCGCTGGTCCAGAGCTTCGACATCTCCTTCTACCGGCAGCGCGACGTGATGGACTCCGCGGCGAGGGACTACCAGGCCGGCCGGATGACCCGCGAGGACTACTACCAGAAGATGCGCTCGCTGGTGACCCAGCTGGAAGAGCTTGCGGAATTCCTGACGGAGATAGCCCCATCGCCGCCCTCGGTGAAGGCGCACATCCACAGGCGGCTGGGAGCAAGCCTGCTGTCGCAGGCGGCGACATCGTTCCAGGACTGGCTGGTCACCGGCGAGGAGGGGCGGCGAGCGGAGGCCGAGCGGTTCCGCAAGGCGGCGGAGGACGAGATGGACGCGGCGCTCGCTTTCGACCGCGAGATGCGGTCGCGCGGCTAGCGGGCAGGCGAAGAGTGGTCCCAAAGTACGGTTGCGGGAGGACGTCTGCAGCCGATAACATGAATCGGGAATGCTCCCCATTTGCGAAGTATTCGCCGGAAAGCGGCCGATTGTGAAAGGCCGCGCATTGTGCTATAATCCGCCGCGGCCCGCGGCGCTGTGCCCCGCCGGGCTTCCTGCGAAGGGGCGACGCTCCGGCCTCTCACGCCGGGACAGGCGGGACGCTTCGGGAGCGGCCTCACACCTGCTTTCCGGCAGCCTGAAGGATCCTCGCGACGGACCGTGCCCCCCAACACGGGGGTGCGCGGGCGCGCGGACCCTGTGGCGCCGGGGAGGGGCGTCTGCAACACAATCATCAAGGAGTCTTCGTTCGCTATGGGCAGACTGATCGAGATTCGCTGGCACGGACGCGGGGGGCAGGGAGCCAAGACCGCCGCGCTTCTGTTCGGTGACGCGTGTCTGGGCGCGGGGATGTACATGCAGGCTTTTCCGGAATACGGTCCGGAGCGGATGGGCGCCCCGGTCGCTTCCTACAACCGCATCAGCGACGAACCCATCACCATCCACTCCGCAGTGGAGAATCCCAGTGTGGTGGTCATCCTGGACCCGACGCTCATCGGGTCGGTGGACGTCACGAAGGGGCTGGGACCGGACGGCGTGGTGCTGGTGAACACCGGCGAGCCGGCCGAGAAGATGCGGGAGAAGCTGAAGCTGAACGGCCAGAAGCTCTACGTCCTGGACGCCTCCGCCATCGCGATGGAGACCATCGGGCGCAACATCCCCAACACCCCTATGCTGGGCGCTCTGGTCGGCGCGACGGACATCGTGGACTTCGACCATATGATCGAAGACACGGAGAAGAAGCTGCAGAAGAAGTTCCGCAACAAGCCCGAGGTCATCCAGGGCAACCTGGAAGCGATCCGCCGGGCGTACGAGACTGTGAAGGCGCAGAAGAAGTAGTCTTTCCGGCGCCTGTCCGGGACAGGATCCGGTTTTTCACTCGATGTCAAGGAGATGACCGTTGTCAGAAGCAAAAGTCAAGGATAAGGCGGCGAAGGGGCCGGACGCCGCCCAGGAGATAGCCGCCCTCACCGGCAACGAAGCCGTTGCCATGGCCATGAAGCAGATCAACCCCGACGTCGTCGCCGCCTACCCCATCACCCCCGCCACCGAGATAGTCCAGATCTTCTCCAACTATGTGGCCGACGGGCTCGTGGACACGGAATATGTGGCGGTGGAGAGCGAGCACTCCGCGATGAGCGCCTGCATCGGGGCCTCCGCGGCAGGGGCGCGCGTGATGACGGGCACCAGCGCGCAGGGGCTGGCCCTGATGTGGGAGATGCTCTACATCGCGGCGGGCCTGCGCCTGCCCATCGTCCTGGCCGACGTGAACCGCGCGCTTTCGGCGCCCATCAACATCCACTGCGACCATTCCGACACGATGGGAGCGCGGGACTCGGGATGGATACAGATATTCAGCGAGGACGCGCAGGAGGCGTACGACAACACCATCCAGGCCATCCGCATCGCCGAGCACCCGGACGTGCTCCTGCCGGCGATGGTGACGATGGACGGCTTCATCATCAGCCACGGGATGGAAGTGGTGAAGGTGCTTCCGGATGAGGTGGTCAGCAAGTTCGTGGGCTCCTACGACCCGAAGGTGAAGCTCCTGGATGTGGACACCCCGCGCACGTTCGGGGCCCTGGACTTCACGGACTTCTACTTCGAGCACCGGCGGCAGCTGGCCGAGCCCATGGCGAAGGCCAAAGAGGTCATCCTGGAGATCGGCAAGGAGTACGGCAAGGTCAGCGGACGCACTTACGGGCTGTACGAGGGCTACAAGCTGGACGACGCCGAGTATGTGGTGGTGCTGCTTGGCTCCACCGCCGGCACGGCGAAGACCGTGGTGGACGACCTGCGCGAGGCGGGCGTGAAGGCCGGTCTGCTGAAGCTCCGGGTGTTCCGGCCGTTCCCGTATGACGAGATGGCCGCGCTCCTGGCGGGGCGGAAGGCCGTGGGAGTGATGGACCGCTCGGACGGCCTGGCCGGGCTGGGGGGGCCGCTCTTCGGCGAACTGCGCTCCGCGCTGTACGAGTCGAAGGAGCGGCCGCCGATGAAGGACTATGTGTACGGCCTGGGCGGCCGGGACTGCGGCCCCGCACTCATCCGGCAGGTGTTCGACGAGCTGCAGGAGATCGGCAGGACCGGAGAGGTGAAGGAGCGTTTTACCTACCTGGGCGTGCGCGAGTAGCCGCGTCCGGGCTTTCGGCATCGACTGGAAAGAGACTGAGGACATATACAGATGGCGAACCTGAAAGAGCTTTCCCGCAAGCCCGAGCGATTCACCGGCGGGCACCGTGCGTGCGCGGGATGCAGCGCTCCGATCGTGGCGCGGATGCTGATGATGGCCGCGGACGAGCCGGTGGTGGTGGGATGCGCCACCGGATGTCTGGAGGTGACCAGCACGCTGTTCCCCTACACCAGCTGGAACACCCCGTTCATCCACAGCGCATTTGAGAATTCCGCCGCCACGATTTCCGGAGTGGAGGCAGCCTATCAGTCGCTGAAGCGGCAGGGCAAGTATGATAAGGAAGTGCGCTTCGTGGCGTTCGGCGGCGACGGCGGCACATACGACATCGGGCTCCAGTCGCTGTCCGGCGCGATGGAGCGCGGACACCGGATGCTCTACATCTGCTACAACAACGAGGCCTACATGAACACCGGGGTGCAGCGCTCCGGGGCCACGATGTTCGGAGCGGAGACCACCACCACACCCGTTGGCCGGAAGGGCTACGGCAAGAAGCAGTTCGAGAAGGACCTCACAGCAATCATGGTGGCGCACGGCATCCCGTACGTGGCGCAGGGCAGCCCCAGCTTCTGGAACGACCTCATCACCAAGATGCAGAAGGCGCTCGCCACGGACGGACCCTCGTTCATCAACGTGCTGGCTCCGTGCCGGCTGGGATGGGCCTTCCCGCCCGAGGAGACTATCGAGCTGGGAAGGCTGGCGGTGAACACCTGCGCCTGGCCCCTCTACGAGGTGGTGGAAGGCCAGTACAAGGTGACCTACAAGCCGCGCGAGAAGATGCCTGTGGAGGCGTATCTCAAGAAGCAGACGAAGTATCGCCACCTGTTCCGGCCCGGCAACGAGTGGATGCTGCCCGCATTCCAGAAGCACGTGGACGAGAAGTGGGAGCGCCTGCTCACGCTGGCCGGCGAGCCCATCCCGGCCAAGGAGCCCGTGCCGGCCGGCTGAGGCTCGGCGGCAAGCGGCGACAGAGAAGCTCTGAGGGGCCGCCCGTTCCGGGCGGCCCCTCTTTTCCTGACCCGGGCCCCGAAGCGGGGAGCTATCCTTTCAGCCCGGTCATCGTGATGCCCTGGATGAACGTCCGCTGGGTGAAGAAGAACAGCACCACGATGGGCAGCGTCACCAGCGTCGAGACGGCCAGCAGGTAATGCCAGTATGTGCCGTACTGTCCGCGGAACATCGAAAGCCCGAGAGCAAGCGTGTAGTTGTTCTCGTTCACGATGTAGATGAGCGGGCCGACGAAGTCGTTCCAGGCTCCGATGAACGCGAACAGGCCCACGGTGGCCAGCGCGGGTCGCGCCAGGGGCATCACGATGCGCCAGTAGATGGCCCACTCGCTGGCCCCGTCGATGGTGGCCGCCTCGCTCAGATCCCGGGGGATGGCCTGGAAGAAGCCCCGCAGCAGATACACGTAGAAAGCCCCCGCGAAGAACGCCGGCACCCACAGCGGCTTGAACGTATCCACCCAGCCCAGCCGGACGAACAGCGCGAACAGAGGCACCATCACCACCTGCCCGGGGAGCATCATGGTGCCGATGAGGGTGACGAACAGCACGCGCCGGCCGGGCCAGTCGATGCGCGTGAGGCCATAGGCCACCAGCGAGCTGGAGAGGACCGAGCCGATGGTGCTCAGGACGGCCACATACAGGGTGTTGCGCAGATATAGCGAGAACGGCCGGAACTGCCAGCCCTCCCGGAAGTTCGACCACACCACGGGGTCGGGAATCCACTGGATGGGATAGGCCATCAGCTGCTCTGGCCGCTTCACGGCCGAGGTGACCAGCCAGAAGAACGGAGCCGCGAACAGCACGGAGTACAGCACCAGCATCAGATAGACCAGCACGCGGCCGGCCGGGCCGGGCTGCAGGGGGTCTCGGACGACAGCCGGGTGCTCAGGCTTCACCGGTGGCCTCCGCGAATCGCCCGGTAGCCCGGAAGAACAGCAGCGTGCCCGCGAAGATGACCGCGAACAACACCCACGCCAGAGCGCACGCATACCCCATCTGGAAGTAGCTGAACGCCTGCTGGAAGAGATACAGGCTGTAGAACAGGGTGGAGCCGGCCGGTTCGCCCGAGCCGCCGGTCATGACATATGCCGGTGCGAAGAACTGCGATGCGCCGATGAGCCCCATCACCGTCACGAACACGATGTGCCGCCCCATGAACGGCACCGTCACGTGCCAGAGCATCCCTCCGCGGCCCGCGCCGTCGATGGCCGCCGCCTCGTACATCTCGCGAGGGACGTCCTGCAGCCCCGCCAGGAAGATGACCATCCATCCCCCCACCCCCCAGACGCTCATCAGGATGAGGGACGGCTTGCTCCACTCCGGGGACTGCATCCAGCCCGGCCCCTGAAGCGGGATGCCCAGCAGACGCCCGATGGCGTCGATGACGGCATTGACCATCCCGCTATCCGGGTTCAGCAGCCACAGCCAGAGCACGGAGCTCGCGACCACCGGCACGATGGACGGCAGATAGAAGATGGTGCGGAAGAAGGCGAGCCCGCGCACCTTCGCGTTCAGCAGGACGGCCAGCAGGAACGCGGTGACCATCCCGAGCGGGACGGAGAACAGCGCGTAATAGAGCGTGTTGTACAGCGACTGGTAGAAGAACTTGTCCGCGATGAGAGCGCGGTAGTTCGCCAGCCCCACGAACGTCGCCGGCTTCAGCACCGTGTAGTTGCAGAAGCTGTAGTACAGACTGGCCATCACGGGATAGGCCGTGAAGACCGCCAGGCCGATGATGGCCGGACTGCAGAACAGAAGCCCGTTGCGCAGATTGCGCCGCCGCGCGCTCACCGGCCGCGTCCTCCTGTTCTGCGCATCTCTATGAGGGTCATCCCCTGTCTTCCTCCTGTCCGAAAAGCACCTGTTCCAGATGGCGACAGACGTCCGGGGGCACCTCTGTGTGAAGCGCCCGGCGGGCAAGGCGCACCAGAGCCTCCACGTTGCGCGCTTCACGGGCGCAGGACGGGCAGGAGTCCAGATGCCCCTGCAGCGCCTCCTCCAGCGCGCGCCGGTCCCCCGCGTCGAGGTCCAGAAGCATCTCGCGGACGCGCGCGCAGTCCACGGGCTCCGGGTTCCGGGACTCAGGAAGCAAGGTAATCCTCCAGCTCCGCGCGCAGCGCGGCCCGGGCGCGGTGCAGACGGCTCTTGACGGCCGCCACGGTGAGCCCCAGGATCTCGGCCACCTCCTCGTTCGAGAAACCCTCCACATCGCGCAGCAGGAACACGATGCGAAGGGGCTCGGAAAGGGAGCCCGCCGCGCGATTGATGGCGTCCATCAGGTCGGACGACAGCGCAGCATCCTCCGGGACGAGCGTCACGTCCGGCAGGTTCACCGTCTCGAGGCCGCGCTCCGTCTCGCGCTCCAGACGCTCCGCCTTGCGCGACTCGGACCGGCGCAGACCCATGCACTCGTTCGCGGCGATGCGGAAGAGCCACGTCCCGAAGCTGGCGTCCCCCCGGAACTGATGGATGCGGGAGTATGCCCGGCTGAACGCCCCGACCAGGACGTCCTGCGCATCATCGTAGTCCCGGCACATCCGGGACGCCACGCTCCACAGCCGGTCCCTCCACCTGTGGACCAGACGGTCGAAGGCCCTCCGGTCTCCCCCGGCCGCCCGTTTTGCAAGGTCGTTGTCGTCAGCCTTCTGAAGCGCCGAAGGCATTTCAGGCTCCATGCTCGTCCCCCTCTCCCGTGCAGCCTGGCCCGTTCACCACGCCCGTCCTCCGCCGCCGCCGAAGCCGCCTCCCGAGAAGCCCCCGCCGCCCCCGAAGGCGCTTCCGCCGCCTGACGCCGAGCGGGGTGTGCTGGTCAAAGCCGAGCCCAGGCTGCTGCACGCCACATCCACCGAGCGCGCGAACCGCACCGGGCTGAAGGCTCCCCTCCCCTCCACGGTCACAAACCATTCGGGAGACGTTTCGAGGATGCCCTCGAACGCCCGCGCCCACCGGTCTACCACCTTAAGGCTGATGGCATAGGGCAGGAACTTTTCGAAGAGCCCCTGCTTCTCCTGAAGCTGGAGGTCTTCCTTCTCCGCACGCGACAGATACTCCTCGAACCCGAGCGCCTCCAAGGCCGCCCTCTTCCCCGACGGGGTCTTGCGCGGCATGAGCAGAGAGAACCACGAGACGATGAATCCGCTGACCAGGATGGCAAGCCCCCAGGTGGGGTCCAGCGGGATTGTGCCGGATTCGTCCACAAAGGCAGCCAGGAACAGGAGGAACCCCGCTCCTGACACGATACCCCCGCCCTTTCGCCAGAACGCGCGGACTCGGTCGGGCCGGGCAAAGAAAAGCCCCGCCTTGCCCATCCGGCTGTAGAGCTGCTGCGACGCTTTATCCACCGCGCTGTAGAACCGGTTCTCGAGATCCGCCGTGGTCACGGAATCGCCCGACTTGAAGAGCCTTTCGAAGAGAGTCTTCTCGAAGTCGACAAGACCTCCCCGCGGATCCCGCGCGCCCGGCTCCGCAGCCTTGCGCAGCGTGTAGCTGCGCGCTCCGAAAAGGCCCCGCGCCGGCCCCTCCTCGATGGTCAGGTATCCCCGCACGGCCAGGTCCACGATGGTGGCGGTGATGTCGCGCGTGTCCACAGTCTCGTCCACCAGGGCGCCGACCTCCGCCGGCCGGAGCGTGTCCGGCGGCTCGTACCGCACGGCGACCGAGCGACCCAGGTCCGGGTCCCGTCCGTAGAGATACCAGATAAGCGTCAGAGCGAGCAGCACCACCACCGGCAGCAGGAGATGGATGTTTTCCGTCAGGAACCACCCGGCTCTGCGCCACACCGACGGCTGCTCCACCACACCGGGAGGCCATCCGACGGCCACCGTCATCCCCTCGTTGTAGCCCAGCGGACGCCCCGCGTGGAAGAACGCTCGTCCCTCGCGCGCCACGGCCCGTGCGCGCTCCGTGGAGCCCTGAGGGCCCACCCAGGCGTTCGCCTGGATGCGCCTCGCCCTCAGCTCTTCGGGCAGATGCACGGTGCAGGTGGCCCGGCGGATGGGCACGGGCCATTCGTTGCCCGTGGCGTTCCAGTACAGTTCGTCGTGGTCGGGGAAGTGCAGCAGCCCGTTGTCCACCCTGTAGCGGATGACATAGCGCTGAACACCCGTCAACCGGACATCAGGGTCTCCGATCCGCACGCTCAGATAGCGTCCGCTGCGGCGCGCGGCGTACTTCCAGCTTCCGCCCTCGCCGTCCGTGACGGCCAGGTCCCTGATGCGCAGGCGGCGCACGCCGAGGCGGCTTGCGCTGTCGGCAAGCGGCAGCTCCCGGTAGATGCCGTGCCACTGCTCCTCGCCGAAGTCCACCTCGATGGACTCCTGCACTTCGAGCGATGAGTCCCGGCCGACCCTGATCTCCACGGCCATCTCCCGGATGACCCACGCGTCGGCCGGAACAGCGCAGCAGATCGCCAGGACCGCAAGGAGCAGCCCGGGGAGATGAGTCGGCGCCCTTCGCCTCAAGAGAGGTCCACCCCCACGGCTCCCCGCTCGTGGTCCTCCGCCTGAAAATACGGCAGCCGCCGGAAGCCGAACAGCGCGGCCACCAGGTTCTGCGGGAACACCTCCAGGGCCGTGTTCATATCGCGCACCACGGCGTTGTAGTACCGGCGGGCATACTGCAGGTTGTCCTCGATGTCCGAAAGCTGCTCCTGAAGCCTCAGGAAGCTCTGGTCCGCCCGCAGCGCGGGATACGCCTCGGCGAGGGCGAACAGGGAGCGGATGGCTTCCGAGAGCCGGGCATCGGGGACCTCCCGGGCCGCGGGGCCGGCGCCGGAGAGCGCCTCGGAGCGAAGACGGGCGACGTCCTCCAGCAGCGCCTTCTCGTGAGAAGCGTATCCCTGCACCACTGCCACCAGGTTCGGGACGAGGTCGTAGCGCCGCTTGAGCTGCACGTCCACGTCCGCCCACGCGTTCCGGGCCCGCACCCTGAGCGACACCAGCCGGTTGTAGACGGCCATGACCCAGCCGACCACCACCCCCGCAAGCGCGATGATAAGCCAGGCCGCCGGACTCTCGAACACGCAGACCTCCTTGCAGCGGACCACGGCCAGCCCGCGGCCGCCGACGGAAGACTTCGCCGGAGAGCAGGCCTATCTCCTGCCTTCGACGCGGCAGGAGGAACAGGGGCGGGCGGAGAAAGGCGCCTCTGACAGAAAGATGGTCTGCAGGGAGGATGGCCGCCCGTGAGGTCCCTATTGCTGCTCTGGCTCCTGACTCTTGCCGTTCCCGCTCTGGCGATGGACACGGGCTTCGAACTGCCGCCCGAGGTCCTGAAGCGGGTGAAGGACGGCATCGAGCGCCACCGCAAAGGCAGCGCCACGGTCTATGTCACCCGCCGGGACGGGACCCCCGTGCCCGGAGCGGCCGTGCGAGTCCGCCAGACGTCCCACGCGTTCCTGTTCGGCTGCGCATTTCCTTCGTGGGATGTCACAAAAATGCCGGGGACCGAGCACTGGGAGAAGTTCGAGCGCCATTTCCTCAGGCTGTTCAATTACACCACCACGGAGAATATGCTCAAGTGGCCGCACACGGAACCCGCGAAGGATTCCCTGAACTACGAGATGGCCGACCGCTTCGTGGAATGGTGCGAGGCAAAGGGACTCACCGTTAAAGGCCACTGCCTCATCTGGGGGATCGAAAAGATGGGGTATCCCCTCTGGCTGGCGGGCCTGCCACCCGAGGAGGTGGTGGAGCGCGCGCGGCGGCGGGTGACTGAGACGGTGGCGCGCTACCGCGGGAGGATACGCTACTGGGACGTGGTCAACGAGCCGCTTCACTGCCGCTGGTTCGAGGGCAACTGGGGACCGGACTACGCGGCCGAAGCGTTCCGTCTGGCGCGCGAGGCGGACCCGGACGCCGTTCTGGTGCTGAACGAATACTGGAACCAGTGGGACGGGCAGGCGGCGCGGTTCGTGGAGTTCGCGCGGAAGGTGGAGGAAGCGGGCGGAAAGATTGACGCGCTGGGAGAACAGGCGCACGACCGCCCGCGGGTCGCTTCTCCGGAGCAGATCCTGGAGATGCTGGACACGCTGGCATCGGACGGCAGAGAGGTTCACCTCACCGAGATCACGATGCCCTCCGACGGAGCCGAGGTGAAGTCCGGTTTTGTCAAGGGCACGTGGACTCCCGAGTTCCAGGGACGCTATTACCGCTATCTGTTCACGCTGGCCTTCAGCCACCCGGCGGTCAGGGCCATCACCCTGTGGGCGATGTGGGACGGGTCGTCGTGGCTGGACCAGGGAGGCATCATCACGAAGGACTGGCAGCTCAAGCCGGCCTACCACGAGCTGGACTCGCTCATCAACCGGGAATGGCGCACGCAGACGTCCGGCAGGACGTTCGCGGACGGGAGCTTCACGTTCCGCGGCTTCCACGGGACCTACGAGGTGACCGTGGAGGCGGAGGGAAAGTCTCAAACCGCCACGCTGGAGGTGCTGCCGGGCGGCAGACCGGTGCTGCGAGTGGCCCTGCCTTGAGCGGCAGGTCCGGGGAGGCGGCGGAAGGGCTGGGCGACGCAAAGCGGGAACAGAGACGGGGCCCGGAAGGGCAGACAGGCTCTTTGCAGCGGAGGACAGGCGGATGGACAGGCTCAGGATCGGTGTCATAGGCGTCTGCGGGCGGGGCGGCATCGCCGACCAGTGGCGCGACAACCCCCGCTCCGTGGTGGTCGCGGGGGCGGACGTGCGGCCGGAGGCGCTGCAGGACTTCCGGGAGAGGATAGGCCCGGACGTCTTCACGACGCTGGACTACCGGGAGCTGCTGGACCGTCCGGACGTGGACGCCGTTGCGGTGACCTCGCCGGACTTCGTGCACGAGGAGCACGCCGTGGCCGCCCTGCAGGCGGGCAAGCACGTCTTCTGCGAGAAGCCTCTGGCCATCACGGTGGAAGGGTGCGACCGCATCCTGAAGGCCTGGAAGGAGTCCGGAAAGCGGCTGATGGTGGGCTTCAACATGCGCTACATGAAAATGTTCCGCGTGATGAAGGAGATAGCGGACTCGGGGGCCATCGGGGAGATAAAGGCGGTCTGGGTGCGCCACTTCGTGGGGCACGGAGGACGATTCTACTACCACGACTGGCACGCCACCAGGAAGAACTGCAACTCCCTGCTCCTCCAGAAGGGCTCCCACGACATCGACATCATCCACTGGATAACGGGCCGCTACACGAAGCGTGTGTGCGCCTTCGGAGGGCTGGACTACTTCGGGGGTGACATGCCCGACGACCTGGTCTGCTCCGCGTGCGACCTCCGCCGGACGTGCGTCGAGGTCGAACACGGACGCAGGGAGCAGTGCGTGTTCCGCCGGGAGGTGGACATCGAGGACAACAACGTGATGATCATGGAGCTGGAGGGCGGCATCAAGGCCAGCTACCTGCAGTGCCACTTCACCCCGGACTATCACAGGAACTACACGTTCATCGGCACGGAGGGGCGGCTGGAGAACTCGGAGCCGGAGATGAAGGTGTGGGTGAAGACGCGGCGCTCCAACACCTGGCGGGAGCTGGCCGACCGCACCTACGACGTGAAACCCGCCGCCGGGACGCACGCCGGAGCGGACCCGGTCATCTGTCAGGACTTCGTGGACGTGGTGCTGGACGGCGTGGAGCCTCTGGCCACTCCTGAGGCCGGCCGGATGTCGGTGGCCGCCGGTTGCGCCGGGGCGGAGTCCATGCGAAGCGGCGGGAGGCCGGTGGAGGTCCCGCCTCTGCCTGCGCTGTAGCCTTCAGCCGGGATTTTGCGGTATATTCTGCAGTTGGACCGTGCCACGCCTGCCCTTCAACGAGGGAGGCTGCAGGCCGTCGCGAAGCACACCGGAAGGCAGGGAAAGCGGCGCATCTTCGCGAAGTGGAGCGCGGCGGGGGCAGCTTCCGGACCGGAAGCCGCTGAAGTTCGCTGAAAGGGAGTCCCATGGACCTCGAGACCATCGCCCAGCGGCTGGATGCCAACGAAAAACTGAAAGTCAAATACCGCCTGCCGGTCAAGGATGCGAGCGGCGAAACGACCTGGCAGGTCCGTGTGGACAAGCTTCTCGACGTGGATGTGGAGCGGAGCATGCTCTACGTGGCGTTCGAGGGCAACTCCGTCATCTGGGTCAAGAAGGAAGAGGCCATCGAGGTCTCCCCGGACGACGGCGTCTATGAGTGACCCGCGGGTCCGGCCTCCCCTGTCAGGCTGAACCCGGAAGTGCCACGGGAGCTCTTCCCGTGGCCTGCACCTTCCCCAGCACCACCTCGGCACACGCTTGGAGCATCTCGTCCCTGTAGCCGTAGAGCGCCACGTAGGTCTCCACCTCAGGGAACTTCAGCAGGTCATAGGGGTCCCGCAGAGCCACCACGCACACCGGCTCCGGGCGACTCAGGAGATGCTTCACCATCGTGGCCTGCGCCTCGACGTCCAGTCCCGCGGTCCACGGTTCGCTGGGACAGGTCCCGACGACGACCAGCCGGGTATCCTCGGGAAGCCTGATGCCTTCCGGCGAGCGCGCCTGCCCGGGCGTGACCGGGACGGCTTCCGTCCGCGGATGGATGGCCCGGAAAGCTCCGGCCAGGCGCTCCAGCGAATGATGCAGGCTGATCACCGCGATGCGGCCGTCCGCCGGAGACGCCGGGATGATGCCCCGGCTGTTTCGGACCACCGTCACGGCTCTGCGGGCGATCTGCAGGGCAAGCTCCTTCTTCTCAGGAGAGCTCACGACGGGGAGCGCCGCCTCCGGGTCCACAGGGGCCACGCCGTCCAGCAGGCCGAACCGCTCCTTGAGCTCCAGCACGCGGCGCACCGAGGCGTCGATGCGCTCCTCTGTGATGTCTCCCGAGGCGATCGCCTCCTTGATGGCCCGCACCGCCTCGATCTGCGTCTCGAGCGTATGGCAGATGAGCGGGCAGTCCACGCCCGCCTTCAGCGAGAGCACCGCGGCCCGGGCGGCTCCCCATTTGTCGGCCACCCCCTTCATCTCCAGGTCGTCGGTGACCACCAGCCCGTCCCATCCCATCTCCTCGCGCAGCAGCCCGGTGATGATGCGCGGGGAAAGCGTGGAGGGGAGCTCCGGGTCCAGCGCCGGGAACAGGATGTGCGTGGTCATGATGGAAGCCACGCCCGCATCCATCGCCGCCCGGAACGGCGGCAGCTCCACGGCATCCATCCTCTCCCGCGGGAAATCGACGACCGGAAGCGCCAGGTGCGAATCGACGGCGGTGTCGCCGTGCCCCGGGAAGTGCTTGGCGCTTGTCATCACGCCGCCCTCGTGCAGCCCGCGGATGGCCTCCGGAGCGAAGCGGGCGACGGTCTCCGGATCGTCCCCGTAGGAGCGGGTGCCGATGATGGGGTTCAGGGGATTGTTGTTGACGTCCACGCACGGGGCGAAGTTGAAGTTCACCCCCACGGCCCGGAGCTGCTCCGCGGTGGCGCGGGCGGCGCGGTAGGCCAGCGACGGGTCGCCCGTGGCCCCCAGGGCCATGTTGGCCGGGAACACCACGAAGGGGTCCTTGAACCGGGCCACCATCCCGCCCTCCTGGTCCACGATGATGAACAGCGGGAGCTTCGAGCGCTCCTGCAGTTCGTTCATGCACCGGGCGGTCTGGGCGGGAGTCCCGACGTTGCGGCCCAGCAGCACCACGCCCCCGACGTGGAACTCCTCCAGCAGGAGCCGCGCGTGGGAAGAGACGGTGATGTTCTCCTCCTCATTGCTCCCCTGCCACCCGAACATCAGAAGCTGGCCGAGCTTCTCGTCCAGCGAAAGGCTCCCGATGAGAGAATCCACTCGTGAAGACATCTGCGTCCCCTTTCCAGCATCCGCGCCGGTCCGGGCCCCCGCCCGTTTCGGGGAGGCCCTGAGGAACGGACCGGCTCCTTCTCTACGGCAGCGACCCTGCTGCGCCGTCCGTCTCGGCACGGACGCGCCTTGCCGCGGGAGGCGTCTGCGGGTCCCAGTTGACCGTCACCCGCGCCACGCCGTCCGGCCCTGCTGTAAGCTCCGTCCGCTCCGTCTTTCCCCCCTCCACGGTCAGCCGGATGGCGGCGGACGGCACCGCATTGCCCAGAGAGTCCGTCACCAGGATGACCAGCGCCGTCGATTCCGCCTCGAGCGAAGCGCCTTGAGCCAGCGAGACCCTGACCCGTCCGGGACCGGCCGGCGAGACCGAGACCCGCGCCTCGCCCGAGCCTCCGGCCAGCCAGGCGCCGACCACCGGCGAACCGCTCCGGAGGGCTACGAAGACCCCGTCCTGCTCCACGAACCCGCCGCCGTTCCGCGTCCCCCAGATGACGGAGCCCAGCTGTTCCGCACTGAGGGCAGAGCCGTCGGAGCGCGACACTGTGAAAGCCTGCCGCTGCCCGGCCGTCAACGCCACCGGCGAGGGCGAGAGCACCAGCGGCTCCGCCGCCGCGACCGCATCCTCGTCCGAATGGACCAGAAGGCCGCTGGCGACAGCCCTCTGCTGGCCGTCCGAAGGGCTGTTCACCACGAGACCCCGGACGACCATGGTGCTGGACCCCCCGCCGTCCAGATTCACGGCGTTCACGCAGCCCAGCTCCAACATGATCTGAGCCGTCTCGCGCAGGGTGGCCCCGCGGCTGGTGATCTGCCGACCGTCCACCACCACGAGCAGGAAGTGGCCGTCCCGGGTGACGCCGACGGCGGTGCGGGGGTGGCGGTTCGAGGCGAACGGCGTTGGGGCATCCAGCCCGTGCCGGTCCGTCCGCTTGCTGAACTCGCCGTTCCTGATGAGCCAGGGCTCCCCTCCCACGGCCTCCGACACGCCCAGCCAGGACCTGCCGTTTTCGTCCTGAAGCGCAAGGCGCATCCGGACCCGGGACTGGCCGCGTGCGGCGTTCAGAAGCTCCGTGCGGCGCGGTCCTTTCGCCACCACGACCACGCCGTCCTCCGGGATGGGGGTGTCGGCGCCTTCCTCGAGCAGCGAGACGATCTCCGCCTCCGCGTAACCCTTCTCCAGCAGGCCGGGCCAGTCCACGCGGAGCACCATCTCTGCGGAGTCCTTGCCGGCCGACGTGGTGGGGCCGAAATAGCTGTCGTAGACCAGGAGTTCCCCTGACTGGACGGGCCGGTCCACTCCGTTCGCCTTGAGTATCCGGAAGTTGTCGAAATGCAGCGTGAGGGCCATCTGCACGATGCCCATCAGCACCTGCCCGTCCCTGCGGATGGCGACCGCCGGACGATCGGGATAGGGCTCGCTCACCAGCCTGCCGTTCACCACCGTGAAGCCCAGTGGGTCCGCCGTCCACGGGAAGAAGTCGCCGTTGGTCCCGGCCACGGCCCCCGAACGCGCGACCGCTGACGAGACCACCTCACGGGTGGGGGAGTTGATGCGGTCGTTCGCAACAAATGCCTTCACACTCGCTCGGGTCAGGTCCACTTTCAGAACGGTGACTACGAGGGGGAGCGCCGGACGGACGATCTCCGTGAACGTGACCCCCGGCGCAACCTGACGGGTATATTTGCGCTCCGCATTGTTCTGCGCCGCCAGAGGCGCCGCAGAGAGGAAGACGGACAGCAGGACAATGGCGGCTCGCGCTCGCAGGCTCATTTCTCTATCAACTCCACGTTCGCACGCGGGACTGTGACCACCCTGCCGTCCGAGAGGCGCGCGACCAGCACCCGGACCGTCGCCCCGGAGGGCACCGTCTGCAGCCGGGCCGGCAGGTCCACCACCTCGCCCAGCATCCCGAAGTTGGGCTCGCGGATGATGCGGATGGTGCTGCCGACCTCCAGCACTCCGCGGCCGGGCTGAGCAGCCACGCCCGACACGCAGTCGCGGGGCACGATGACCTCGGGCCGGATGACCCCCGCGCGGATCTGCGTGGCCCCGTTGATGGATGCCACCTCCCCCTCCAGCTCGTTGAACAGCTCCCACGTGCGCTCGGCCATCCTCAGAGAGCCGAAGCCCTCCGTGAGGATGAGCGTCGCCGGAACCGGCTCCTGCCCGGTGATGGCCACCCCGATGTCGTGCCCGAGATACCCGATGAGGTCCTCGTCCACCACGCCGCCCACGACAAAGCCCACGGCTCCCCGCCCGGCTGCCGCCCGGATGGTGTCCAGACTCGCTCCGGCTCCGCCCACCACCACGCAGCCATCGATGTCGTCCGGCACCTCGTCCGGAGACAGGTCGCGGTCCGGCCCGGCGGCCAGCACCCGGATGCGCCCGCAGCGCTCCCCCCCGACTCCGAAGATGCCCTGGATGAGCGCGCCCTGCGCCTCGACGATGGCCCCCTCCCTCGGGAGGATGTCGGTGACGGTCCCGCGGATATAGGCGTTCACCTCCACCGGCGACGGCGCCTCGCGGATGCCGATGTTGCCGGAGACGGGGTTGATCATCTCCACGACCCCGGACACGGGAGCGCGGCACTCGTTCTTGAACAGTCCGAAGAAGCTGGTGCTCCGGCAGAGCACGTCCCCCTTCTCCACCCGGTCGCCCTCCTTGACCAGGAGGTATTGCGGGTGGTCCCTCGGCTCCTGTCCGAGGAGCTCGGCGGCCCTGACCGTCCGCATGATGCCGGGAAGCTCGGCGCGCGCCAGCACATCCTGAGGCTCCACTTTCGCGCCGGTCTCCACAAGGACCTCGCCCGGGAGGGGCAGCCTGCGGGTCTTGCGCACCAGGACGCTGCGGCTGACAGTCAGTCCGGGGGTGTATGCGGTGGCCATCGCGTTATCCCTCCTCCGGAAGTCCGAACGCCTGTCTGGTCCGGCGCATCAGCGCGGCACGTTCCGCCGCCTCGGCGGGAATGGCCATCGGACGCCCCCTCCCGTCCAGGATGAGGCCGACCACCCCGCCCTCCAGCACGCTGCGCACGGGCTTGCCCTTTCCCGCTCCCGCGTCCCAGCCTCTGGAAGGGACGATCTCCGCCTCCACGGACTCGCCGTCCTCGAGAGGCAGCACGCGCACTTCTCCGAACTCCACGCTCTCGGTCCTCCCCCCGAACGAGACCGAGCAGACGGCGCTGCCCGGCTTGCCCGTTCCTGCCGGCGCGACCACCGTGCCCAGCCGGATGAGGCAGTCGCGTTCGAAGACCGCCGTCGCGGCCTCCGGCTGCTTGGTGCTCAGCACCCCGAGCTGAGGCATCATGAAGATGGAGTCCACGGCAAGGCGCGTGACCCCTTCGGGCTGGTAGGCGTCCAGCATCATCAGCGCCGCCTCGGCGCGCCGGGGAGCGTGCGAGAGCACCCCTCCGCTCCCGATGATGAGGTCGCAGCGCATCATGTCCACCAGAGTCCGTCCCGTCTGGGCCTGAGTGAGCATGTCGCCCACCGTCCGCGTCTGCTGCACTCCCATGAGACCGCGGGCGAGCATCTTGTGGTGCTCGAACGCAAGCCGCAGCGCCTCCCTCGCGACGGCCTGCTCCACCATCAGGTCCTCGAGCGTCTCGGGGATGGTGGTGGGCCGGATCATCTTGTTGCGGAGCCGGTTGCGGATGGCCCACCGGTCGGCCTCGAACGGAAGCCATCGCACGATGTTCTCGATGCCGGCCTCCGCCAGCACATTGCAGATGGAGTAGCTCATCCCCAGGTTCGCGCTGACCGTGCGGTTGTATATCCCCTGAAAGACCGAGAAGACGTCCGTCGTCGCCCCGCCGATGTCCACCGCCAGCACCTGGACCCCCAGCTGTTCCGCCGCCGTCTGGACCATCTTGCCGACCGCGTTCGGGGTGGACATGATGCCCGCATCGGTCCAGGTGGAAAGCTTGCCGTAGCCGGGAGCCTGCTGCATGACGTGCTGCAGGAAGAGCTCGTGGATGGCCTCCCGTGCGGGATGAAGGTCCTCGCGGTCGAGCTGCGGCCGGAGATTCTCCGTGATGCGAAGGTCCACCCGGCCGTCCAGCAGCTGCTGTACGGCCTCGCGGGCATCGCGGTTTCCCGCGTAGATGACGGGCAGCTTCATGTTCCCGCCGAGCCTGGGCTTGGGGTCCGCCGCGACAAGCATCTCGGCGATGTCCACCAGATGGGACACCGTGCCGCCGTCGGTCCCCCCGGACACCAGCACCATGTCCGGCCGCAGGCTCCGGATGCGCTCGATCTTCTGCCAGTCCCGGCGCCCGTCATCCACCGCGATGACGTCCATGATGATGGCGCCGGCCCCCAGGGCCGCCCGCTCCGCGCTCTCCGCGCTCATCGCCTTCACGACGCCGGCCACTGTCATCTGCAGCCCCCCTCCGGCGCTCGATGTGGAGAGATACAGGTCCACACCCCGGCTGCCCTCGGCCGGATGCAGGAGCCCGTTGTCTGCAAGCAGTTCGAGTCCCGCGAGCTCCTCCACTTCGCGCACTGCGTTCGTGACGCCGACGGTCACGTCGTCATAGGGGGCTTCCACTGTGGTGGGGGCTTCTCCGCGGCAGATAAGCCTCCACTCACCGTCGCGCTTCTCGATGAGGATGGCCTTCGTGGTGGTGCTGCCGCAGTCAGTAGCGAGTATGCGGGTCGGTTCGCTCATGCTCCTCCTCGTCCGTGCAGGGACGCGCGCCGGGCCCGGAAGGACCCGGCGCGTGCGACATTCTACCAGACACCCGCCGCCCCGTTCAACACCGCGGGGTCGGAGCAGGGCGATGCCTACACCAGGATGTCCACATCCGTGATGAACACTCGGAAGGCAAGCTGCTTGATGAACTCGTCCGGGATGACGGACATCACCTCGCGCAGAGGCTCTACCTGGTGGTCTTCGATGACGCAGAGCATGATGTTGTTGTTGCCGGGAAAGATGGGGTCGCCCATCCGCAGACCCGCCCGTCCTTTTCCCACCACGTCCGTGATGCGCGTCCACCCCGTGGCGCCGATCTTCTCCAGGCCGGCCTCGACCATCGGCTCAGCTCCGGTGTCGTAGATGATGATCGCGAGTTTCACCGCTTATGCGCCCTCCTCGATGCGCAGGATGCGCTTAACCCCGCGCGCCAGGCTGTTCCGCAGGTCCTCCATCAGCGTATACGTCGCCGGGATGACCAGCAGGGTCAGCAGCGTGGAGACCAGCAGTCCGCCGATGACCGCGGTGGCCAGAGGCGACCGCTGCTCCGACCCCTTGGAGAGCGCCAGCATCGTGGGCATGAGCGCCGCCAGCAGGGAGACCGTGGTCATCAGGATGGGCCTCAGCCGGGTGGGACCGGCCTGCAAGATGGCCTCGCGACGCGACAATCCCCGCTTCCGGAGCGTGTTGGTATAGTCGATGAGCAGTATCGCGTTCTTGGTCACGATGCCCATCAGCATGATGACGCCGATGAGCGAGATGATGGAGATGGACTGGCCTCTGGCGACCAGCAGAAGCAGCGCCCCGACCATCGCCTGCGGAAGGCTCAGCATGATGACCAGAGGGTTGAACAGCGACTCGAACAACCCCGCCATCAGCATATAGACCAGGATTATGGCGAGCAGCAGCGCCTGGAAGATGAACCCGAAGCTTTCTCCCTGGACGCGCGATGTGCCGCCTATCTCGAGGGACGTCGTCTCCAGGTCCACATCCGCGATGGCCCTGTTGACCCCGAACTGGACGCTGCTGAGGTCGTAGCCCTGCTCCAGGTAGCAGCTCACCTTCACCAGACGCTGCTTGTTGCGCCGGTCTATCTTGGTGGGCGCCGCAGCGAGCTGCACGTCCGCGATGTCCTCCAGGAACACCGGCGCGCCGCCGCGCTGCCCCACCACCAGCCGCCGCACGGAATCGGCCGTGGCGCGGTCGGACTCCTCCAACTGGACACGGATGTTGTACTCCGTCCCTTCCACCCGGAACTTGCTGGAAGTGTCGCCCTCGATGGACGCCCGCACCGCCTGGGCCACCTGGGCCGTGGAGATTCCCGCGTCCATCGCCCGGTCGCGGTCCACCACAATCTGCAATTCCGGACGGCCCACCTTCGAGCTGATGGTGATGTCGCGGGTGCCTGGGACGGAAGCCATGGCCGCGGCCATCCGCTCGGCCACGCGGTTCATCTCGTTCAGGTCCGTCCCCGTGATCTCCATCTCGATGGGGGCGGTCCCCACCTGCTGGCTCTCCGCGTTGTAGATCTTGATGTCGGCACCCGGGACCTCCCGGTCCACCCGCGCCCGCAGCGCCGTGATGATCTCTTCGATGCCGCGCCTGCGCTGCACCATCCTGCGCACCTGACGCCCGTCTTCCTCCACCACGGCGTATCTGTCACGCCGTCCGCGCTCCACCAGCTGGACGGAGAGCCTGGCATACTGCGGCCCGGTATCGCCGCCCGCGAAGAGGCCCGCACTCCCGGAACCGACGGTGGACAGCTCGTACTCCACCTCCGGAAAGTCCTTCAGGATGCGCTCGATGCGCTCGACGACGCTCAGGGTGTAGGCCAGGCTGCTTCCCGCCGGAGTCTCCACGGTGATGGCGACGCGTCCCCGGTCCAGTTCCGGGATGAACTCTCCCTTGAGCGGCAGACGGACGAACAGCGTGCACGCCGCCGCGGCGGCAACGAATCCCAGAGCCACCCGTCTGTCCCGAGAGTAGACGAACCCGAGTCCGCCCAGCACTCCCACGAACAGCACCAGGTTGAACAGCCGCGCCTTGAGACCCGCCGGACTCGTCAGGGGCGGTGCGAGCATGATGAGGATGGTGGTCAGCGTGACTGTCCCGATGACCCAGGTCAGGAAGCGGTTGTCCAGCGACCACGCCAGCACGTTGCGGTAGCGGGCGTCCAGCCAGTCCAGTCCGCGGTCTATCCGCGTGAAGCGGGCATCCCAGAACCGGTTCCACGCCGTATCCGCGTGCTGTCCGCGGTGCTGGCGCGTCTCGCGCTTGTAGAACCGGGACGCCATCATCGGCGTCAGGGCGAACCCGACGAAGAGCGAGAACAGGGTGGCGGAGGCCACCGTGATGCCGAAGGACTTGAAGAACTGTCCGACAATACCTCCCATGAACGCGATGGGGATGAACACCACCACGTCCACCAGCGTGATGGTGACCGCGGCGAGGCCTATCTCGGCGCGCCCGTTCAGAGCGGCCTCCCTCGGCGGCTCACCCTCCTTCAGGTGGCGGTCGATGTTCTCCAGCACAACGATGGAGTCGTCCACCAGGATGCCAACCGCCAGCGACAGAGCCAGCATGGTCATGAAGTTTAGGCTGAACCCGAAGATGGACATCGGGATGAACGTCGCGATGAGCGAAGTCGGGATGGCGACCGACACGATGAACGTCGCGCGCGCGCTGTGCAGGAACAGGAAGATGACGATGACCACCAGCACAATCGCCAGGATGAGCTCCTTGTAGGTGTCGTGCTGCTGCTCCAGGACGAACTCGCTCTCGTCCGTGGCGATGACGAACTCCACACCGGGCGGGAGGACGCCCTTCAGCCGCTCCAGTTCCCTTCTGGCTCCCTGCGCCACCTCCACCGTGTTGGCGTCCGTCTGCTTCTGGACCGCCAGCACGACTGTGGGCTCTCCGTTCAGGCGGGAGATGATATCGGGGTCTTCGCTGCTGTCGACGACGCGCGCGATGTCCGACAGCGGGATGTTCCAGCCCGGCCCGCCGGTCTGGCGGTCCGGGATATGCAGCCGCATCCGGGAGATCTCCTCAGCGGTCTGGAACTCACCGATGACACGGACGGCGAAATCCCGGCGACCCTGCTTGATGCTTCCGCCGGGGATGTTCAGGTTCTCGCTGCGGATGGCCGCCGCCACCTCCGCGATGGTCAGGTTGTAGGCGGCCAGACGGCTCTTGTCCACGAAGACCTGGATCTCGCGCAGGTCGCCTCCGCTGACGGAGACCGAAGCCGTGCCCTTGACGCGCGCCAGGCGGTCCTTGACGACGTCGTCGGCCAGCCGCCGAAGCTCGCGCGCCGGCAGAGGACCCTTCATGCCGATGGTCATCACCGGGATGGCCGAGATGTCAGCCTTGGTGATGGTGGGGACGTCGGCGTCCTGGGGCAGGGAGTTGCGGATGGCGTCCACCTTCTCCCGCACATCGGCCGCCGCGGTGGGCAGGTCCGTCCCCAGTTCGAACTCCAGCGACACGACCGAGATGCCGTCCTGCGAGTTGGAAAGCACGGTCTTCAGGTTCGAGATGGAGCTGACGGCATCCTCGATGGGCTTGGTGATTAGGGTCTCCACCTCCTGAGGACCCGCCCCCTGATAGATGGTCACCACCGTGACGAAGGGAAAATCCACCTTCGGACGCTGCTCCACCGGCATGCGCATCATGAAGACCAGGCCGACGACGATCAGCGAGGCGAACACCATGCTGATGAGTGTCGGCCGGTTGATGGCGGCGCGTGTCAGCCACATTTACCGGACCTCCGCCCTTTCGTCCACGACGCGCACTTCCTGCCCGTCCGACAGGTAGTTCTGCCCCGAACTGACGACCCGCATCCCTTGCCGCAGGCCGTTCATCACGGCCACCATCGAGTCGCCCTGAAGGCCGGTGCGCACGCGCCGCTTGCGGGCGACATCCGCGTCCACCTCCACCATCTCGGGCTCGCCAATGCGAGACGGCCGCGCGTCCTTTTCAGGGGCGGCGGGCTTGCGCACCTTGTCCCGCTCCACGACGAACACATATTCCCCGCCCGGCTCCTTGAGCACGCAGTCCGCGGGGATGAGCGTCTGGTTCACCCGCCTCTCCGTGATGATCTGCACCTTCGCGAACATCCCGGGGCGGAGGTCCGCGCCGGGCGCCCGGACGGAGATGCGGGCGCGGAAGGAGCGGTTGTTGGTGTCGGCGGCGGGGTAGACCTCTTCCACCCTGCCTTCGAACTCCCGCCCCGGCAGGGCGTCGGTGCGGACCACGGCCTCCTGACCGCGCGCCACCCGGTCCACCACCGTCTCGGAGATGATGGCTTCGCAGTAGACCGTGGCCGGGTTGTAGACGCGGATGAGGGCCACGCCAGGCGTGGGCGCCACCATCTGCCCGGGCTCCACGTGGCGCTCCGCCACCACCCCGGAGACGGGGGAACGCACCGACGTGTCCGCCAGTGCCTGACGCGCCATCGCCAGAGCCGCCTCGGCCTGCTTCACGCCGGCCTGTGCCGCGCGGACGTCCTCCTGCCGGACGGCCGTGAGCTCCGCGTTGGAGCGGGCCTGGCGCAGACGCTGCTCCGCCTCCCGCAGACTGTTCTCGGCCACCCGGATCTCCTCCTGACGGGCTCCCTCGCGCACCAGCGAGAGCGCCTGCTCCGCCGACTGCAGCGACGCCCGGGACACCTCGAACATCCGCTCGTCTGCGTCCAGCTGGGCGCGGGGAATGGCGCCCTGCTCGAACAGCATCCGGGAGCGCTCCAGATTCCGCCGCGCGTTCTCGAAGGACGCCTTCGCCGACTCCACGGCCGCCTCGGCCTGCCTTCGCTCCTGCGGCCGCGCCCCCTGCCGGACGATGGCCAGCTGCTCGCGCGCGATGGCGACCGCCTGCTCCGCCTGACGCACCCCCGCGTCGCTCGAGACATCCTGCACCCGCAGCTGCGTCTGAGCCTGCGACAGCCGCACCCGCGCCGCCGCAAGCGCCGCTTCGGCGCTTTTCACCTGGTTCTGCAGGTCGGTCTGCTCCTGCTGGATGACCACCGCGCCCTTCGCCACGCGGTCTCCCTCGCGGAAGGGCACCCGCACGACACGTCCCGCCATCTTGACGGTCAGCGACACATCGTCCAGCGCGCGGATGGTGCCGGTCACGTTGACGACCGCCTCCAGGTCTCCGCGCGTCACACGAGTGACCTCGACCGCCGCCGCGCCTCCCGGCGGCGGCGGTGGCTGCCTGCGGCCGCACCCCGCAGCAAGCACCGTCAGACCGGCGGCCGCGACCGCCAGAGCACGCAGATATCGAGACTGACTCATATTCCGGAACCTCGTCGCTTGCCACCTGCGGGGGCCGGCGGACGCTGGAACAGCGAATCCGGCAGCCCCGTGTTGATGGCGTGATTGGTGAATGTCAGAGTGGCGGTGCCGTCCGTCCTGCTCTTCTCCCCGGGCCGGGAGCCTGGATGAGCGAGCCCTTTCACCCTCAGGGTGGTCCGGACAGGCAGCCAGTGTCTTCCCTCGAAACGGCGGTATTCGAACACCGTCTGCAGTTCGCCCCCGTCCTGCCCCCGGCCGGTGATGGCCACCGGCAGGGCCCGCTCCCGGTCCACATACAGGCGAAGCGAACCCATCGGGGAGACGATGTCCTGCCGCGGCCGAAGAGCATACTTGGCGCACCGGATTCCGTCCCACCGCGCTTCCCCGAGAGGCGTCAGCTCGAAGCGCTGCAGCACCTCGTCCACCGGGTCCCCCAGGAACAGCCCTTCCCGCGGCAGGATGCCGAACCCCTCCTTCGCGGCGATGTGGACCTTCCCGGGACGCTTGTAGTAGAGCGTCAACCTCATGTTGCTCACCGACAGGCCCGGCAGCGAGGCGTCCAGCCTCACGTCGCACCGGTAGTCCCGGACGGTGGACAGTTGCGCGCGCATCCTCTCGATGAGCGGGTCAGGCCGGGCCGCGGCCCCGGCTGCCGCCAGAACGAGGGTCAGGGCAGCCACGGAGAGTCTTCTCAACTCAGAATGTCCTTTCGCGAGAACGCAAACGCCGCCAGACCGAACGCGGCGCCCGTCCACGACATCAGCGCCGCGAGTCCCCGCAGCAGCCGCCCGGGGTCCAGCGGGACGTTGAACGCCTGCAGGAACAGGTCGCCGTATGTCGTGAAGAAGAACGGCTTCAGGCGCTCGAAGTAGGGAATCTCGCCCACCGCGCCCATCACGAGCATCAACGCGAAGGTCACCCCCACCGGCGCCAGCGAGCTCTGCATGAACACGGACAGCAGGAACGCCACGCTGCAGATGCAGATCTGATAGGCGCCCGCGAGCCCGTAGGCGAGCACCAGCCGCTCCAGACCCTCCGCCACCCCGAAATAGGCCAGCCCTCCTCCGAAACTCACCAGCCCGCCTATCCCGAAGACCGCGTATCCCGCCCCGAACGCGGCCAGCCCCAAAAACACTGTCAGCCCCACCGCGTACAGAAGCGACACGGCGTACTTGGCGGCCAGAAGCTTGAGACGGTGAACCGGACGGGAGAGCAGACCGCGCAGCGTCCCGTCCGCCGCCTCGCCGGATATCTGGTCCCCCGCCACGATGCTGACGAACAGCGGCAGGAACAGGAACACGGTGGGAGGCAGCACCACCCGCGCGATGAACAGCGCGTTGAGCGGCGAGCCGATGACCGTGACACCGGAGCCCACATAGCGCTCCACCTCGGAGCCCATCGGCCCGTAGCGCAGGCCGATGACGGTGGGGGCTACGATGGCGAGCAGGCCGGCAGGGCCGATGTAGCTGCGGCCCCTGCGCGCCAGCTTCCAGGCTTCCATCTTCACCAGGCCCGCATAGGTCAATGCAGGGGCCCCTCCTGCCGCGTCATCACATCCAGATAGAAGTCCTCCAGCGTCTGCCGCCGGCGTTCGATGGCGGTCACCTTGATGCCGCCGGTCACCAGCGCTCGGTTCAGCCCGGCGACCTCCGACTCGTCCACTACCGCGCGGACCCGCCGGCCGTCCACAGCGACCGCATCGCGGCCGAGATATCTGCGGAACACCTCCAGCGCCGCATCCGGACGGTCCACCTCGAACTCCACGCCCGGCTGCCGGGAGCGCATTAGCTCGCTCACCGGCCCCGCCGCCTGCAGCCGTCCCCGCGAGATGACCGCCACGTGCGTGCAGACCTGCTCCACCTCATGGAGCAGATGACTGGAGAGGAACACGGTCATCCCGCGGCTCTCCGCCAGCGAGCGGATGAGGTCCCGCACTTCCTTCACTCCCTCCGGGTCGAGCCCGTTGGTGGGCTCGTCCAGGATGACCAGCCGCGGCTCCGCGACGAGCGCGCACGCCAGCCCCAGCCTCTGCTTCATGCCGTGCGAGAAGGTGCGCACCCGGTCGTCCATCCGGTCCTCGAGACCGACGGAGCGCAGCGCGGAGACGATCTGCTCCTCGGTGACCGAGGCTGAAAGCCTTCCGAACAGCCTGACGTTCTCCCGGGCCGTCAGGAACTGGTAGAACGCGGGCGTCTCCACCAGCGCTCCCACCTGCCGGAGCGCCTGGAGGCGCTCTCTCCTTACGGAATGCCCGAGGATGAACGCCTCACCGGCCGTCGGGCTGATGAGTCCCAGCAGCATCCGGATGGTGGTGGACTTCCCCGAGCCGTTCGGGCCGAGGAACCCGAAGGTCTGGCCCGCCCCGACCTCCAAGTCCAGCCCGTCCACCGCCGCGCGCGCGCCGAACCGTTTGGTCAGGCCGCTGGTCCGGATGCACAGGGACTCCAAAAGCCTTACTCCTCCACCAGCGGCGGCAGACCCAGCGCCCGGGCCAGCTGCACCTGCGCGAGATAGAGGTCGTACTTCGCGGAGACGACGTTGGTCTGAGCCGCCGTGTAGGCCACCTGGGCGTCCGTGGTCTCCACCAGCAGCCCCACGCCGCTTTCGTAGCGCACCTTCGCAAGCCGGAACGCCTCGGAGGCTTCGCGCAGAGTGGCTTCCGCCACTTCCAGCCTCTTGCGCGCGTTCTCCACGGACGAGACGGCCTGCTCCACCTCCTGCCGGACATTGAGGGCGACCCTCTCCTTCCGGGCGCGGGCGGCTTCCACCCCCGCCTCGGCCTCTTCGACCTTCCCTCGGGTGACCCCGTTGTCGAAGATGGGGATGCTCACCGCCACCACCGCATCGGCGGTGAAGGTGCGGGGCTGGAAGATGGTGGTGTTCCCGTTGTAGTTGTAGTTCGCCGAGACCTGAAGCCCGGGCCGCAGGCCCGCCCTGGCGATGTGCACCCCCCGCTCGGCCGCGCGAATGACGGCCTCGGCGCTGGCGAGCTCCGTCCGGTTCTTCAGAGCCGCCTCCACCGCGTCCTCAGCTTCCGGGGCCTCCGAGCGGACATCCGGGGGCGCCTGCAGCTCCAGTGCGGGCGGCAGCCGCACGCCCATGACGCTGGCCAGCCCCACCTCGGCCAGCCGCACCGCGTTCTCCGCGCTGATGAGCCGCTGCTCGGCGGCGGCCAACTCCGTCTGCGCCCTCAGGACATCGAACTGCGCCGCCGTTCCGGCCTCGAAGCGCGCCTTCGCAAGGTCGAGATAAGCCTTCAGGCTCAGCACGGCTTCGCGGCTCACCTCCCGGGCGTCGCGCGCCCGGAGCACGCCGAGATAGGCGCTCTGCACCGCGAGGGCCACATCGTAGCGGGCCGAGATGAGGTCCATCTCGGCCGCGACGCGCTGGTAGTCCGCCGCCTCCACCGCCGCGCCCAGGATGCCCGAGATGTCGATAGGCTGCCGCAGCGTGGCGGTGGCGCGCCGGGCGTCGATCTGTCCGATCTTTATCTTCTGGCCCGGAGCTATCTCGGCTTCCTCCACCTTGTCGTAGCGGATGTAGGTGCCGGTGATGCCGAGCGAGGGGCCCGTGGCGCCGCGCGCGCTCCGGAGGGAGCCTGAGGCGCGGGCGTACTGCTGAGCCGCAAGTCTGACCTCCGGGCTGTGCTCCAGGGCAAGCTCCACGGCCCGGGATATCGTGAGAGGCCCGTCTATCGCCGGAGCCGTCTCCGGCTCGGCCCCCGCAGCCGGCAAACCGGAGAATCCAAGGACGATCGCCAGCACAAGAGCCCGTCTATTCTTCACGCTCGACATCCTCCCCGGACTTCTGCTCCGCGCGATTCACGCCTTCCATCAGCCCCGCGATGAACTCCCGGAACGCCTCGATGGAGCAGAGCAGCAGACCGTTAGAAGCCGGATGGCCGATGACCAGCAGCTTATCCCCCGTGTTGATGTTCAGCCGCCTGCGCGCCTCGGCGGGGATGACGATCTGCCCCCGCTCCCCGACCGTGACGCTGCCGTAGAACTGCTCCTCAAGTGAGGCTGTGCACCCGGGCATGAGAACTCCAATCTGCATGAAAAGTATGATTCCGGTGACCAGTCATTATATTACGCACAAGCCGAGCAGGGTGTCAAGAGGGTGTGTCAGCAGGCGGGACCGGGGACTGATGGCGCGTCGAGGATGCGCACCTTGCGCCCCTCGATGCGCAGGCGCCCCTCGGCGAACAGGCGGATGCACTCCGGATAGAGCCGGTGCTCCTTCTTTAGCACCTTCGCCGCGAGCGTGAGGGCCGTGTCGTCGGGGTCCACGGGGACCACCGCCTGAGCGATGATGGGTCCCGTATCGTATCCCTCGTCCACAAAATGCACCGTGCACCCCGATAC
>FWWL01002467.1_pt1 | contig 29635 bp, 28 predicted proteins | sample 2228331 | NCBI WGS metagenome assembly FWWL01 (sample SAMEA103939775, study PRJEB20133) | metagenome
TCTTCATCAGATTAATATACCCAGATTCTCCCTCTACCTTTGCCCCTATGAAAATGTCCTTTAAAGCATTGTAGAATTTTTGTTCTTTAGTCATATAACAAGCCCCCCTTCTTCCCTACCTTCCTATTTTAATTACCTCTTTTTATTTTTCCAATCTATTATATATTTTATAAAAATTATGGAAGTCCTTTTTTACAGCTTAATTCTCTTTCTGGGACTAATTTTAATTTATTTTGTTTTAAAAAAAGACTTAGAAAAAATTGAATCTCAAAAATTTTTAGAGTTAATAAATAAATTTACTGAAAACTTTAATCTCTTAAAACAAGATGTTTTAAAAAGCTTTGAATTGACCTCTCAAACCCAAGATAAGCTCCTTGAATCCCATTTAAATAAACTTACAGAAAACTTTGGCCTTTTAAAACAAGATGTCTATACCACCTTAGAAACCACCTTACAAAAACAAGAAAAGGTCATTGAAATCCACTCAAAAATTGAAGAAATCGCAAGAAATCTTGAATCTAGTGCCTCAGAAGTCAAATCCTTTAAGGAAATTCTAGCTGGACCAAAATCAAGAGGCTATTTTGGAGAAATTATGCTTGAAGAAATCCTAAAATCTTTACCCTCAAATTATTACGAAAAACAATATACCTTAGGCTTACAAAAAGTGGACTATGTGCTAAAATTCAACAATACTTTAATACCAATAGATGCTAAATTCCCAATCCAAAACTTTTCTAAAATCTTGGAACCAGAAGAAAAAAATAAAGAAGCCCTAAAAAAAGAATTAATCAAAAATCTTAAAAATAAAATTGAAGAAATTTCAAGGAAATACATTCAACCTTCAAAAGGAACCGTTGAATATGCCTTGATGTATCTTGCTAACGAAAGTATTTACTATGAACTTTTATCTGATAAAGATTATCAGGAAGTCTGGGAATTGGCTAAAGAAAAATCTATATTTTTAACTTCCCCAAAAACTTTTGAACTTCTCTGCTCTTATTTTCTTTTAATAAAAAGAAAAGAAGAATTTGGCAAAAACCTTCACCAAATCTTAGAAAACTTACATCAATTAGCAAAAGAACTAAGTGAAGTCCGCCAACTATTTACAACAGCTTATAATCAATTAACTCACAGCTATGAGAATTTTACAAAGATTGAAAGAATTTTAAACACAATTTATTTTACTTTTAATACACTATTAAAGAACCAAAACTTACCACTCCAAAAATCTTCTCAAAATTAGCCTTCTAAACTTTTATCCTTCTATTATCAATTAGTCTTGTCGTACCTACAAAAACCGCTAAAGCAATTAATACCTCTCCTTCAATCCTTTCTACTGGCTTTAAATTTTCAGAATCTACAATCTCTACATATTGCACTTTATTGTAGGGAAATTTTTCTATGTATTCCTTAACTAAACCTTTAATTCTTTCAGGCTCCCTCTCTCCTCCTATAATAAGCCTTTCTGCTAATTTAAGAGATTGATAAAGGGCTAAAGCTGATCTTCTTTCTTCCTCAGAAAGGTAAGTATTTCTTGAACTCATAGCTAAACCATCTTCCTCTCGCACCGTAGGATGGGAAATAATTTCTATATCTAAATTTAAATCCTTTACCATTTTTTGAACAACCTTTAATTGCTGATAGTCCTTTTCTCCAAAGATAGCTATATCTGGCTTTACTATATTGAAAAGTTTTAAAACCACAGTTGTCACTCCTTTAAAATGTCCGGGTCGGCAAACTCCACAAAGACCTTTAGTAAGCTCGGTAACCTCTACATAGGTTTGAAAATCAGAAGGATACATCTCCTCTTTCGAGGGCACAAAAACTATGTCAATAGCCTCTTTTTCCAGAAGCTTTAAATCCCTCTCTAAATCCCTGGGATAAACTACATAGTCTTCCCTCGGACCAAATTGCAAGGGATTTACAAAAATACTCACCACTACTACATCACTATGTCTTTTAGCTAAATTTACTAAACTAAGATGCCCTGCATGCAAATATCCCATAGTAGGAACAAAGCCTATCTTTTTCCCTTGAGACTTTAACTCCTTACTTTTCCTCTGCATTTTTTCTATTTCTTTTATTACTTCCATTGAGACCAATCCTCCCTTTGATAAGGATCTAAAATAAAATTTATTTTTTCCTTCAAGGTTTCCTTTAATCTTTTTTCTAAATTAGAGTCAAAACTACCCTCATAATTAGAAAAAACTTTCTGATTTAACCTTCCTCTTATCCATTCCTCCCAAAGAAGTTCTCTTTTTCCTTCCTTAGTCTCAAGGATTTTAAAATACCAATAGGTATAGGAATTTACTTTTAAATATAAGGCACCCTCCCAAGAAACAAAAGGTTTTACTTTAATAGGAAAAGCTAACTTTTTAAGAAGTTCCAAAAGGGGCTTTTCTGAATTAATAATTACTACCTTCATATTAGGTTTCACATAATCTAAAAGAACTTTAAGATCAGAATCTCTTAAAGTTATACAACCCTGGGTCCAATGATAATCCAATTTATTACCCTTTCTTTTAAAGGGACCTCCACCGTGAATCCCTATGTCTTTCCCTAAGGTAGAATCTTTTAAAGAATTTGGTTCAGAAAAAGCCCTTTTCAAAACTTCAAGTCCTATTTCACCCCTAAAATAGGCCCAAGAAAAATCATTAAAATTAGGATAGTTAAGTTCTAAAAAATAATAATATTGAATAGATGGTCTTATTTTTGTAATTCTATAAATCCCTTCAGGGGTTAAAAAATCACCTCTTTTCATCTTAAAGAGAAAACTCTTTAATCCATAACCTATCTCAGCTGAAAAAAGGAGTGTCTCCTTTTCATAGATTTCAAGCCTATATTTAGCCTTATCAACTAAGATATATCTATCTTCTAAACTCCATCCATAAGTTAAATCCCAAAGAGAAAAAATTAGCCCAAAAGCAAGTAAAATCCTTAACATCTAAGTTTAATTGAATTAGCTCTTTTTAATTCCGCTTTAGCTCTCCCAAAGGTATCGGCAGTTTTTATTTTAATTTTATATTTAAGGGGAGTTAATTCAAGTTAAAAAAAGGCTCCCGTTGGGTTTGTCTATACCCTCTTATTTTTTACAATTTTTATGGTATATTTAAATTTGGGTGAGACTTAGATGTTTAAGATAGGTGATATTGCGGTTTATCCGAACCAAGGTATTGGTAAGATAGTAGGTATAGAAGAAAAGGTCATAGAGGGAAAGGTAATCCAAAGTTATATTTTAAAGCTTTTAGATAGTGAAGTTTCTCTTTACATTCCTTTAGAAGCTGCTAAAAAGGTGGGGCTTCGTCCCATTCTCTCTAAGGAAGAGGCTGAGAGGATTTACCAAATTTTAAGTGAAGAAGAAATAAAGCTTTCTAACGAAAACTGGAATAAAAGATATAAAGAATATATGGAAAAACTGAAAAAGGGAGATATCTTTGTTTTAGCACAACTTTTAAGGGAGTTAGCTGAAGTTTCTAAGAAAAAACTCCTCTCCTTTGGAGAAAGAAAAATCTTTGAAAGGGCTAAGGAATTTTTAGTAAAGGAATTAGCTCTTTGTGAAGGATGTAGTGAACAAGAAATGGAAACAAAAATAAAAAATCTACTTAAAATTAAGGTTTAAAGAGGACCTTTGTTAAAAAAGAATTTTTTCCAACTCCTTCTTTTAATAGCTAGCGTTCTTCTGGGAGCCAGTGTCTTTTATTATTTTTATTATTCCTCTAAAGGCGTTCCTTGGGTTATTGGAGGCGGTTTTTTAGGTTTGGCCTTGGGTTTTATTATTCTTTATTTAGAAGAAAAGATCCACCAGCTTCCCCTTATTAAAATTATAGGCGGCTCCATAGGATTAATTTTAGGCTTACTCTTAGCCAAACTAATTTCTTCCTTTCTGGAAATCTTTGCTACTGGAGTGTGGCAGGTCTTTTTGTATGTAATGAGCTCTTTGGGGTTAGGGTATTTAGGGATAATGCTTGGAGGCAAAAAAATTGAGGAGATAAAATTAGGAGAATTCTTGGAAAAAATAGGGGAGAGAATACTCTCTCGGATCTCAGCTCCAGTAAGTTCTCTTTCTAAAAAATTCTCTCGCAAAGGGACAGCTAAAATATTAGATACCAGTGCCATAATAGATGGAAGAATCTTGGATTTAGCTAAAACTGGTTGGCTTGAAGGTCCCATTTTTGTTCCTCGAGCTGTTTTGGAGGAAATTCAACTTCTGTCTGATAGTATAGATCCCCAAAAAAGGGCTAAAGGAAGAAGGGCCCTTGAAATTCTCTCTGAACTTAAAGAAACCCTAAAAGGAGATTTTAAGATTATTGAACAGAACTATAAAAATCTTCCTACCGATGAAAAGTTGATTAAACTTTGTAATGACCTCTCAGCTAAACTGGTCACTACTGATTTTAATTTAAATAAACTTAGTCAAATCTATGGCATAGAAGTTTTAAATATTAACGAACTATTCTTGGCCCTTAGACCTTCGGTAAAACCAGGAGATATTCTTAATGTTCAAATTATCAAAGAAGGAAAGGAAAAAGACCAAGGGGTTGGTTATTTAGAAGACGGGACAATGGTAGTGGTAGAAAATGCCAAACATCTTATCGGAGACACCTTAGCTGTAGTGGTGAATCATATCATCCATTCTCCTACTGGAAGGATCGTCTTTGCCCAACTCAGAGAAGTTAAATCCCTTAATGCCTAAAATTCAAAAAATACCAGAAGAAATTAGAGGAAAAATCGCCGCCGGTGAAGTTATAGATCGTCCAGCCTCAATCCTAAAGGAACTTATTGAAAATGCCTTAGATGCTAAAGCCCAAAAAATTAAAATAGAAATAATAAAAGGGGGGCTGGAAAAAATCGTTGTTTATGACGATGGAGAAGGAATGTCTCCAGAGGATTTAAAATTAGCCTATCTTCCCTTTACTACCAGTAAAATCCGAAAACTCTCAGATATTTATAATCTCTATACTTACGGCTTTAGAGGAGAAGCTTTAAATAGTATAGCCCAGGTCTCTCGGCTTAGAATCCTGAGTAAAGAAAGAGGAGAAGACCTTGCCTTTGAAATCTTGATAGAATTTGGAAAAGAAAAACATTTTAAACCAGGAAAAATTAAAGAAGGAACTTTGGTAGAGGTTAGGGATCTCTTTGAAAATCTCCCAGCTCGGAAAGCCTTTTTAAAAAATCCAAGAACTGAAACTCTTAAAAATATGGAAATCCTAAAGGCTTTGATGTTAACCCATCCTGAAGTCCGATTTCAAATTTGGATTGACGAGAAGGAAACCCTCAATTGGCAAGGAGGAACCTTGCCAGAACTTTTTTCCACCCTTTTTGAAATCCCTCAAGAATATCTAATATCTTCCGAATACGAAGAGGCTCCCTATAAAATAAATTTATTACTTACTGATACAAGAAAAACCTTTGCTCACAGTAGATTTCTTTATTTTTTAGTAAACCTTAGAATCATAAAATATGAAAAACTTTTTCGAATCTTTTTTAGCCTTTTAAAAAAATATTTTGGATCCCTCGGTTTTCCAGCAGGAGTAGTCCATCTTTTGGCTCCACCTCAATTAGTAGATTTTAATGTCCATCCTGCTAAATGGGAAATTCGCTTTAAAGAGGAAAATAGGATTTACAACTTTTTAGAGTCTGTCTTAAAAAAACATTTTAATCAGAAAAGTTCTTATTTTTACAGAGAACCTCTCCCTTGTGAAACTTTTACTATTAAAGAAGATCTGCCCTTAGATTTTAAAAAATTAGAAGAAAAAAATTTATCGCCCAAGTGCTTACCCTGGGAAATTAAAAAAGAAGAAGAAATCCTCTTTAAAAGGGAGGACTTTGATTTCAAAATCTTAGGGGTCTTTCAAAAAACCTATATCTTGGTAGAAAAGAAAGAAGATCTCTATTTAATTGACCAACATGCCTTAGCAGAAAGAATTCACTATGAAAATCTTAAAAAGAAAACTTTTACTCCTCTTACTCAAAAGCTTATTTTACCTCTTCTCCTTCATCTTACTCCAGAAATGGAAGAAAATTTAGAGGAAAAAAGGACCCAGCTTTTACAATTAGGCTTTGAGATAGATTTAATTAAAGAAAACCTTCTCATAGTTAAGGGTGCACCCTATGAATTTTTAGAAGATTTAAAGGAAATCTTAGAAAATTTTCTTATTAATTGCTTTTCCGACCTTTCTGAGGCTAAGGATTATCTTATAAAGGCTTGGGCTTGTAAGTTAGCTTGGAAAAAAGGAGACCATCTTCCAGAGGAAGAAAAGAGGTTTTTGATCCAAGAGATGTTTAAGCATAAATATGCTACCTGCCCCCATGGAAGACCTCTTTTTATTAGATTAACTCTTTCAGAAATTGAAAAACAATTAAAAAGAAAACTTTAATGGACCCGAAAAATAAAGTTATTGCTATTTGTGGCCCTACTGGGGTAGGAAAAACGGAAATCTCCCTTGAGATAGCCCGAAGATTTTCTGGAGAAATTATAAATTTTGATTCTCAACAATTTTATAGAGAATTAGTTATAGGCACAGCTAAACCTACCTTAGAGGAGCGCCAAGGAGTGCCCCATCATCTCTTTGAAGCCTTAAGTATCCTTGAGGAGATGAATGCTGGAAAATTTATAGAGTTAGCTGATGCTATTGTTAAAGAAATAAAAAAAAGGGGTAACCTTCCTCTTTTAATAGGGGGAACAGGACTTTATTTAAGAGCCTTTGAATACGGGTTATTTAAGGTTCCCACAGATCCAGAAATTCGTAGAAACCTTAAAATTAAGGCTGAGTCTGCCTTAGAGGATTTATATAAAGAACTTTTAAAATTAGATCCTGCCTATGCTAAAAAAATTCATTCTATGGATAAAGTAAGAATTATACGAGCCTTAGAGGTCATTTATCTTACTGGAAAACCTTTTTCAGAATTCCATAGGGAGAACCCTTTTTTTCGAAAACCTAAGCGCTATAATATTTTAAAAATCGGACTTAACCTTCCCAGAGAAAAACTTTATACTAAAATCAATCTCAGAGTCTTAAAAATGCTGGAAAAAGGCTGGATGGATGAGGTAAAAAACCTTTACCAGACCTATGGAAGGGAAATTTTTGAAAAAATAAAAGCCATAGGCTATAAAGAACTTTTTTTAGTCTTAGAAGGTCAAGAAACTAAAGAGAGGGCTGTTGAAATCATTCAGAAAAAAAGTAGACACTATGCTAAAAGGCAACTTACCTGGTTTAAAAAAGAAAAGGATATTCAATGGTTTTCTCCTGAAGAGCTTCCTAATATTATAAATTTAATTCACACATTTTTGGAGGCTAATTAGACTATGGAAAGTATGACAGGCTTTGGTAAAGGCTTTTTAACTAGAGATACCTATACCCTTTTTGTCTTGACTAAATCCCTCAATCACCGCTATTTAGAAATATCCCTTAAACTTCCCAAAAGATATAGCTTTTTAGAAGAAAGGATAAGAAAAAGGATAGCTGAGGTTTTGCAGAGAGGAAAAATTGAAGTTCAAATTAAACTTTATGGTTTTCCTAAGGAAAGAAAAAAGATGGTCTTGGATATAGAATCTGCCCGAAAAATAAAGGAAAATTTAGAAATCTTAAAAAAGGAACTAAACTTAAAGGGAAGTCTAAAATTGGAGGACCTTTTACTTTTTAAAGAAAACTTCCTTTTAGAAGAGGAAGGGGAAGAGGATTTAGAGGCTTTATGGGAGGAAGTAGAGCCAGCTTTAGATATAGCTCTAAGGGAGCTTAAAGCTTCAAGGCTTAGGGAAGGTGAGCTTATCAAGGAACGAATTAAGGAGTTTTTTAAAGAACTTTTTACTCTTACAGATAAAATTGAAAAACTTAAAGAAAAGATTAAGAAAGAGAATATACGAAAAATGAAGGAGCGAGTTCAAGACTTTATAAAAACCCTTTCTGGCACCTTAGACGAAGGGCGCCTTTATCAAGAAATAGCCTTTTTCCTTGAGAAAACAGATTTTACAGAAGAATTAGATAGATTTAAATTCCATCTAAAAAATGCTTGGGACCTTATAGAAGCACCTTCTAATGGAAAAAAATTAGATTTCCTTTGCCAAGAACTCTATCGGGAAATTAATACTCTTTCCAATAAAGCTCAAAACTCGGAAATTTCACAGTTTTCGATTACAATAAAAGATCTTATTGAAAAAATTAGGGAACAGGTTCAAAATATAGTTTAAACTTAAATGTGGATAAGAAGCTAAGAAGGGAGCTGGTGCTGACAGAAGGAGGGGTTAGGCATACAATAGAGAAAAAAAGACATAACATAAGAAAGTCTTGATCAAATCAAAGCAGTCATGAGAAGTATTAAAGAGATTGGTGAGAATATAAGAAAAAAGGGTGAGATGGGGACGTTAAGTCAGAATGGAGTGGTTTTAGTATTCAGGAATAAGGTTGATGATAATAACAACCTTGTTTATTTATATCAGCCTTTGTGCTACGGGGCAAAGCATGTCCAGGAAGACATAAGAGGATTCTTAAAGAACCTCATCCCTTTATTTATGAAGTCTTTGACAGGGTGGACATAGTAGATGAACAGACAGGAGATGTCTTGAAAATACTTAAGTATGTTAATTTAATAGGCATACTTGAGGGAATAAAGGAGGTGATTGGAGATGAAGAGGGATTGGTTTTTGATAAAAAGATATTGCTTAAGTTTGAGGAGCTTGAAAGCCTTGATGACTATGTAGATGCAAGAAGCATTGATGGCTACAGTTTTGAGACAGTTGATTACCATCTCAAGCTTCTTATTGAGGTTAATTCTAATGAAAAGATTAAAGTATTATTCTGACCTCTTAAAATTAGAACATACCCTTTTTGCCTTACCCTTTGGCTTAGCAAGCATTATTCTTCTCTTTAAAGAACCTCCCTCTGGAAAAAGGATTTTTCTTATTCTTTTAGCTTTAATTTTAGCCAGAACTTCTGGTATGGCCTTTAATCGTTTATTAGATAAGGAGTTTGACACCTTAAACCCCCGCACCCAATTTTGGCCCCATGCCCAAGGCTTAGTAAAGGAGAAAGAAATAAAAATAATTATTTTCTTAACTTCCCTTGGTTTTGTCCTTACCTGTGCTCTAATAAATAAGTTAGCCTTTTTATTAAGTCCCGCAGTAATTCTTCTTCTCTTTCTCTATCCCTTAGGGAAGCGTTTTATTTATTATCCTCATTTGATTCTTGGGCTCATCTATCTTTTAATTCCTGTGGGTGTAGATATAGCTTTAAATGCTACCATTTCCTTACCCGCTCTTTTATTAGGTGGGGCTATGGCCACTTGGGTGGCTGGTTTTGATATACTTTACAGTCTTCAGGATTATGAATTTGACTTAAGGATTGGGTTAAAGTCCTTAGCTGTCCGCTTTGGGATTAAAAGAGCTATTTGGATAGCCCGGATTTTCCATATTTTTACCTTTTTCTTTCTCTTATTTTTGGGACTTTTAAGCCAGGGAATAGGTAAAATCTATTTTATAGGACTTTTGGGAATCAGTCTTTTTCTAATCTATGAACATAGCCTAATCTCCGAAAGAGATCTCTCCAAACTTAATAAAGCCTTTTTTACCGTAAATGGGTATATAAGTATAGTGTTTTTTTTGACTGTCCTTTTAGATAGAATAATTTCTTGGTAGAAATGTAGATGCAGATTTTTGCTTTTATTAATCAAAAGGGAGGAGTAGGAAAAACTACCTTAACCGTCAACTTAGGAAGAGCTCTCTCTTTAAAAGGAAAAAAGGTTTTAATTGTAGATTTCGATCCCCAAGCTAATGCCTCAGCTGGTTTAGGAGTAAAAGTTAAAAAGGATGAGAGTATTTATAAAGCTTTGGCCGAGAATACCTGTGAACCCTTTATCACAGAACCTTTCTCCGGGCTTTTTCTTTTACCCTCTTCGGTAGATTTGGTAGGCTTAGAACTTGAAATTGCTAATTTAGAAAATAGAGAATTCCTATTAAAAAATTTTTTAAAAGAAAGCACCTTTAGGGGAAGCCCCGTTCTTTCCTTTTTTGACTTTATTTTTATTGATTCGCCCCCTTCTTTAAGTTTGATTACTGTTAATATTCTATGTGCCGGTGAGGGGGTAATTATTCCACTTCAATGTGAATACTATGCTTTAGAAGGACTTTCCCTTTTAGTAAGAACTGTTCGGAAGATTAAAACCTCTTTTAATCCCAATCTAAGGCTTTTTGGGATGGTTCTAATGATGTATGATAGTAGGAATCGCTTGAGCTACGAAATTGCTGAGGAAGTTAAAAAGCACTTCCGCTGGATTCTTTTTGATACCTTTATTTCAAGGAGCATAAAGGTAAGTGAGGCTCAAAGTTTCGGAAAACCTATCTTAGATTATAATCCTTTTCATAAGGTAAGTGAGGCTTTTATGAAATTAGCTGATGAATTTTTAAAAAGATTAGAGGATAGAGAAACCTTTTTGTCCAGTTCTTCATAGTTATCTTGACATATCTAAAAAATAATTTAATATTAAAGTTTAATCGGGACGTAGCGCAGCTTGGAAGCGCACCCGCTTGGGGTGTGGGGGGTCGGCGGTTCAAATCCGCCCGTCCCGATTTTTTTATGTAAAAAATCAAAAAACAGGCACCTTGCCTGGGGGAGGTGAGGGATGAAGGCACTTCAAGAAATCTGCCTGGTTGAAAATTTTGAATTAACTCCTATCCAGCAAGGTGTATATAAACGATACGTTTGGAGTTATCATTTAATAATTGAATTTTGGAATTCTCCCTTTGATATTTTAGCTGAAGCCAGAAAAGTTGAAGCTGCCTTAGTTTATGCTATAACTAATGGAGATAACCATAAAGAAGCTTTAAGGAAAATTAGTTATCAATTTCAGCCCTACGGGGTTTCAGCCCAAGTGAACAACGGAAAAGCCCATATCTATATTCATACCTGGCCTGAAAATGGCTACTCTGCCATTGACATAGTAGCAGACACTAAAGAAAGGGCTTATAATATTTTAGAAAAACTTCAAGAAAAATTGCTTCCTGAAAAAATTTGTATAGCCGAAGTAATTAGAGGCCTATCAGAACCAACTTGGGGGAAAACTTGACTGGAACCTTTTGGTGGAGAGAAAGAATATTTAGAGATTTTGGGCATAGCTATTTCGTTGAATTAGTTTTTGAAGAAAGGGATCTTCAGAAAATCCAAATTTTTAAAAATTCCTCTTGGGGTTATTTCTTAGTTTTAGATGGAATTGTTCAATTTACTGAAAGAGATGAGTATATCTATCATGAAACTATCACTCTGCTGCCTTTGAGTCTCCTTCCCCAAATTCCAGAAAGGGTGTTAATTATTGGGGGAGGAGACGGAGGAGTTTTAAGGGAACTTCAAAAATTTCCCCAAATTAAAGAATTTGTTCAGTATGAAGTAGACAAATTAGTTTTTGAGCTCTCTCAAAAATACTTTTTTAAAATAAGTGGAGATTATGGAGATAGCCGGGTAAATTTTATTATAAAGGATGGCTACTTAGGTCTAAAAGAAAGCCCGGAAAATTATTATGATCTAATTATTGTAGATTGCACTGATCCAGTTGGTCCAGCTAAAACTCTTTATACCCGAGAATTTTATGAGGCTGTTAACAAGGCCCTAACTCCTTCAGGGATATTTATTCAACAAGCTAGTCTACCTATCTATTTTCCTCACATTTTGCAATCAGCTTATAAAAACGCTAAAGAGGTCTTTCCTCTCCTTAAAGTGGCCAGAGTTTTTGTACCCTCTTATGGAGAAGAAATAGCCTTTTTAGTAGGAAGTTTAGAAGAAAAAAATTGGATGACTCCTCTCCGAAACTTAAAAGGTAAATTTTATCATCCCGGCTTAAATCCCTATTATTTCTCCCTTCCAGGAACTTGGATAAATATAATTGAGTCTTAACCCTTGCAAATAACAGGCGGAGACTTTAAAGGCTTCAAACTTTTTACTCCCCCTTCCCAATTTAAGAACATTCGTCCCTTGCGAAGTCGAATCCGAAAATCACTCTTTGACACCTTGGAAAATCTCTTAGGAGGAACCTTTGAAAGTTGCGCTGTCCTTGATCTCTTTGCCGGAACAGGAGCCTTAGGAATAGAAGCCTTATCCAGAAGGGCTGACTTTAGCCTTTTTGTAGATGCAAGCACCCTAAGTATAGAATTGATTAAAAAAAACCTATCTAAATTGGGTATCCCAAAGGAAAAATTCGGTCTCCTAAAAATAATTATTCCTAAGGACTTTAAAAAACTTCTTAACTTTTGTCAGGACAAAACTCTTACCTTTGACTTAATCTTTATCACTCCTCCCTATGAAAGTTTCCTCTCCCTACAAACCTTAGAAAAACTTCCTCTTGAACTTTTAAAGCAAGACTCCATCTTGGTTGTAGAAGAAAGAAGTTCTCTTTCTTTACCCGATAAAATCCGCTTTTTAAAGCTCTTTAAGACTAAAATTTATGGAGAAACAGCTCTCTATTTTTATCAATCCCTCTCTTCGGAAAAAATCTACCATCTCTATTGACAAAAACTTCCTCATAGGTTATTTTTTTAAAAATTGTAAGTAATTACTTACATTATGGCTAAAAGGAAAATCGGTTTTTTTGTTCTTGTTTTTTTAATTTTTATTTTTTTGGGTTTAGCTTTTTATTTCCTTTGGCAAAGGTATCATTATATCACAACCGACGCTGTCTTTGTTCAAGCAGATAGATTAATTTATTTAAGTTTTCCTAAAGTTAATGGGAAATTGATAAAATTATATAAGAAAGAGGGAGATAGAGTTCAAGAAGGAGAAATTCTGGCTGAATTAGAACCCTTAGATTATCAAGCTAATGTCAGCTCCTTAGAGGAAAATTTTAAAAAACTAAAAGAAGAAGAAAGGGCTTTATTGGCTAATAAAGCTAAAGTAGAAAGAGAGATTCTTATAAAAAAGGAGCAAATTCAAAGACAAATAGAGTCCCTTAAGTTTAAGAAAGACTCTTTAGAAGAAGAGATTGCAGCCTTAGAGGCAAAACTTTCTTTGGTAGAAAAGGATAGAAAACGTTTAGAAAAACTTTATCAAGAGGGTTTAATTTCCCTTCAAACTCTGGAAACTCAATTTACCCAAGAAAGGGAATTAAAACATCAAATTCTGTCCCAAAAAGCCCAGCTTCAAGCTATTGAAAGAGATATTAAAGCCTTAGAAAAGAATTTAGCTTTAGTGGAGAATGAGCGATTTACGGTAGAAAATTTAAAATCTCAAATTTCAGCCCTTCAATATCAAGCCCAAAGTTTAAAATTAGAAAAAGAAAGGGCTCAGCTTTATTATAATTACACTAAACTTATCAGTCCTATCTCAGGAATTATAGTCAAAAAATTTCATTCTGAAGGAGATGTAATCAATCCTTCTGAACCAGTGTATGCGGTTATAGACCCTAAAACTTTTTATATTTTAGTGCTTTTAGAGGAAACTAAGCTTCCAGGGATAAAGGAAGGTGCTAAGGCTAAAATTAAGTTAGAGGCTTATCCGGGAAAAGTCTGGGAAGGAGAAGTTGAGAACATTCTTTCTGCTTCAGCAGCAACTTTTGCTTTGGTTCCGAGAGATATTTCCGCTGGAGAATTTACTAAGTTAGCTCAACGAATTCCCATTCGTATTAAAATTACTAAAGGGGATTACAACCTTCTCAGAGTGGGCTTAGGCGGAGAAGTTAAAATCCAGAAGATCCACTAAACTTTTATGGATTTTGACTATTTTCATCAAACCCTATCTTCTAAGGAAAGGGTCTTACTTACCTTTATCGTAATGGTTGGCTTTTTCATGGCTATTTTAGATACCACGATTGTAGATATTGTAGTGCCTAAAATGATGGCCCCCCTTTCTACAGATCTTTATGGGGTTCAATGGGTAATTACCAGTTATATGATGGCAGCAGCAACAGCCCTTCTTTTTACAGAAAATTTGGCCAAATATATTGGCTATCCTTACACTTTTATTATAGGACTTGGAATCTTTACTTTTTCAAGTGCCCTCTGTGGGATGGCTCAAAACCTTCCCCAAATGATTTTATATAGGGTCCTTCAAGGAATTGGAGAAGCCTTTATAGCAGCCTCTGCTCAAACTATCCTTCTTTCAGCTTATCCTCCTCATAAAAGAGGATTAGCTATGGGAGTCTTTGGATTAGGAGTAAGTTTTGCCCCAGCTTTAGGCCCTCTGTTAGGAGGATTTATTACCGAGATTTTAAACTGGCGTTGGATCTTCTATATAAATGTCCCCATAGGAATTCTTAATTTCCTTGCAGCCCTCCTCTTTCTTCCCAAAAGTTTAGGAAAAACTAAGATTTTTCATTTTAATTTTTTAAGCTATTTCTTTATAGCTTCCGCTACCGTTTCCCTTCTCATTATGCTCTCTAAAGGACAACAATACGGTTGGTATCAATCCGATCTCATTCTCCTTCTCTTTTTTGTGAGTATCTTTAGTTTTCTCTTTTATTTTTTAAATGAACTCCTTTCCAAGGAGCCCCTCATTAATCTTTCTATTTACCTCATTCCAGAATTCGGCTTCACCATGGGGATGCATTTTTTTACCTTAGGCTTCGGAATGTATCAACTTTTCTATTTACTTCCTCTTTACTATGAAAATCTAAAAGGGCTGACTACCTTTCAAGCAGGTCTTCAAATTTTACACTTTGCTCTCTTCATAGGGATCTTTAGCATTGTTTCTGGATATCTTTCTGATAAAATTTCACCCCTAAAAATTCTCTTTTTCAGCCTGTGTCTCTTCCTATTTACTTCTTTCTTTTTAGTGCCTAAACTTAACTATTATACTCCCCTTTCTAAGGCTACCCTTTTAACCATACCCTTAGGAATAGCCATCGGGACCTTTTTTGCTCCCCTTACTTCCCTTTCTCTACGCCATTTAGGTCCTTTAACAGGCTTAGGCGTTGTCCTTATGCATTATCAGAGATTTGTAGGAGGTTCCTTTGGAACAGCCTTAGCCACAAACCGTCTGGAATATCACACTAACGAAAACTTTTTAAGAATAAGTGAACTTCAAAACTATGTTTATATTAAAAATTTTGTAGAAGAAAAAACAGCTTTAGCAGAAAAATTTTTTTCTTCCGAGATAGCTGGAAAAAAGATTTCAGCCCTATTATATAAGGCTCAATACATCCAAGCTTTAAGTTGGTCCTTTCAAGAGACCTTTAAAGAAGTAAGTTTTTGGGGAGTTCTTGGATTGCTATTTATCACAACTCTTTATATTTATAGAAAATTTAAACCAAAAAAGCATCCTTCTAAACCTGAAGAATAAAATTCTTCTCCATCTCTCCCGACTTCTTCTAAAGGCTTAACCCTTAAAGATAGCCTAAGATTCTTGAAACTTTACTCTTTAATGAGTTCCTTTCAAAAATTTATAGGCGTGATCATAAATTTTTATGGCACAATATTCTCCGCACATTGTGCAAGCCTTACTTCTTGAAATACCTCCCTCTAAACGATATTTCCTTGCCTTTTCGGGATCTATGGAAAGTTCAATTTGTCTTTCCCAATCCAATTTAGCCCTAGCTTTAGCCATCTCTAAATCCCATTCCCAGGCTGATTTAATTCCCTTGACTAAGTCCGCAATATGAGCAGCTATTTTAGAGGCAATAACACCTTCTTTTACATCTTCAACAGTAGGAAGCCTTAAGTGTTCAGCGGGAGTTAAGTAGCAGAGAAAATCAGCTCCAAAGGATGCAGCTAAGGCCCCTCCTATGGCCCCTACAAGATGATCGTATCCCGGAGCAATATCTGTAGGAAGAGGACCTAAGACATAAAAAGGTGCGTTATGACAAAGCCTTTTCTGAAGCTTAATGTTAGTTTCAATTTGATCTAAAGGCACATGTCCAGGACCTTCAATCATTACCTGAACTCCCCTTTCCCAAGCTCTTAAAGTCAACTCTCCTAAAATAATCAGCTCCTGAATCTGAGGGCTGTCAGTGGCATCGGCAATACATCCAGGGCGAATCCCATCTCCTAAGGAAAGAGTCACATCATAGGCTTCCGCTATATCCAGAAGCTCATCAAAATACTCGTAAAGAGGATTTTCTTTATTATTATAAACCATCCATTCAATAATGAAGGAACCTCCCCGGGAAACAACTCCTAAAATCCTATCTTTATTCTTAAGTCTTTCCAAAGTATGTCGAGTAATTCCACAATGAACAGTTATAAAATCTACACCGTCTTCCGCTTGTTTTCTTATCACTTCAAAGATTTCCGAAACCTTTAACTCCACCCAAGATTTTTTATGCTTCTCCACTGCTGAAATAGCTGCCTGATAAATAGGCACGGTTCCTAAAGGCACAGGACAATGTTCCTTAATCACTTTCCTTATCTCATCAATAGGACCTCCTGTAGAAAGATCCATAACTGTATCAGTTCCATATTTTAAAGCTATTTCAATCTTTTGAAGCTCTTCCTCCAAATTAATTTTATCCCGAGATGTGCCAATATTCACATTCACCTTAGTTTTTAAGCCCTTTCCAATAGCACAAGGCTTAGAGAACTTGCTTTTTTTGTTCTTACAAAGAACAATCTCCCCCTTAGCAATTCCTTGGGCAATATATTCGGGAGAGACTCCTTCAGCTTCAGCACAAAGGCGCATCTCCTCATTTATTACACCCTTTTCTGCCAATCTCTTAATAGTTTCTTCCATCCTCTCTTTTACCCCTTAATTTATAGTTAACTTTAAAATAAAGAGATCTTCATAATTTTTTAAGCCATTGAGAAAAAAAGCACAAAGACCTTTATTTTTCTTTGAATTTTTTAAGAGAGGTTATGCGTTCCATTAAGAACTCTATTAAACCGGGAACTTCAATTTCAAAGGTTACAAAATATAAGTTAGGCAAAAAAGGAAGCTTCACAAAATCCTTTAAAGTGGTAAGATACTTTTTTGAAGGATCTATTTTAAAGTCCTTATAATCAAAGTGGTCCGGCAAGGATAAAAAATCTTCCAAAAGAACGCCCAATCTCTTTAGGGTCTCTTTAAATTGAGCATTATCTCCAAGTCCTGAAAAGGCTATGAAAGAATCGTTTTCTTTGGGCTCTACTACAGTTAAATCTCTACTAAAAATTCTAAAATTTTTCCGATAAAGTTTAAAAACCGGTTTTTCTTTAAAGGAAATTTCAAAAGAAAAAAGTTCTTGATAAGTCAAGATAAGAGCTTCAGCTCTTTTTAGAGAAGAAAGGGGTTCCCTTAGCCTTCCGAAAGGTAATAGTCTATCCTTTAAATCACTTGGCTTCAGTAAAAGAAGATCAATATCCCTAGCTAATCTTCTATGCTGAAAACCATCATCTAATATCAAAAGTTCTATATTCCACTTTTTAAGCATTTTCTTTCCTGCTAAAACCCTATCTTCTCCTACAGCAATACTTATTCTTTCCTTTCCCTGCAAGAGAAACCCTAACATATAAGCTTCATCTCCTACTAATGGGAGAGGGGAAACCAAATTTCCTCTTTCTAAAACTTTTTTAAATCCGGAACTTTTTCTTTTATACCCTCGAAGAAGGATTCCCACCTTATAAAAGGAAGAAAGTTTTTCAGCTAAGTAATGCACAAGACTTGTTTTCCCTGTTCCGCCTACAGAAAGATTTCCCACAGAAATAACAGGACAAGGAAGGGAATAACTTTTTAAAATCTGATAATCATAAAGAAAATTTCTTATCTTAATTCCATAAAAATAGGGATTAAGCAAATTTAAAAGATTAGAGAATATCACAGCCTTTTGTCTTAATTTTTAACTCTCTTTCTTAAGTCTTGCCATATAAAGATAATAAGAATTAGCCCTCCTAAAAAGGCACTAAAATATTGACCTATAATTCTCCAGAGGATAACAAAAATTCCTAAGGTTTCTTTGGATAGATAAGGAGCAAAAATAGGAAGGGCTCCCAATTCTCCAACTCCACTTCCCCCAGGGGTCGGACTTATAAAAATAGCATAGAGAAGAGGAAGTTGAAGATAAAAAAACTTTAAGAAATCTACCGAAGGATTAAAAGCCATTAATAAAAAATTTCCTATACTTAAAAAAGAAAGATATAACCCCAAGCTTAAAACAATAGCTAAGAAAAAAGTCCTCTTTTGGGTTTTAAAAAAAAACTTACTAGTAATTATATAGCGAAAAAGAATTCTTCTTATAGCAACTACAATCTCTTTAGAAAAAAAAACTTTCTTTTTAAAAAGGACTTGATAGAGTAAAAAAACTACACCGAAAAATAGAAAAAAACTCCCTATTATTAATAAAAACTCTTTAGTTTGTTTAAGATCCTTCCAAAGGGCCTTTAGCATTAAAGGTAAAAAAATAAGGTAAAAGAAAAAACCCGAAAGTCCTTTTATTGTAACGATGGTTAAAATTTTATAGAAGTTGCCACCGTAACGGGAAAGGGTATAAAGGGGCAAAAACTCTCCGCCCAAATGAGCTGGCGTAACGGTAGCTCCAAAGGTATTTACTAAAGAAATAGCATATCCATACCAGAGAGGATATTTCATTTTCAAGGATCGAGCAATAATTATAACCCTAAGGGTATCAAAGGTATGAAAAATAAACAAACTAATAAAAACTAAAATTAAGTATTTTTTATTTATCTGCTTAAAAATTACAAAAAAATCTTCGGGAAAATAATTAAAAATGATATACATAAAAGAAAGACTTAAGATTAAGGTGGTTAAAAAAAACCCAGTTAAAATCTTTTTAACCATTTAGCTTAGATTATACCATGACCGCTTATTTTGTCACTGAAAAAATAAAATTTATCTCCCTAAAAAGGCCCTGTTAAAGGTCTCCACTTGTCTCAGAATTTAAAATTTCTAAGATGACAAAATAAGAACTTACTCTAAGGAATTAAATCAGATATACTTGCAATGCCTATTTCAAACTCTTTTAAAATAAAAAATTTAAGTTATGCTCTCTTAAATAGGTTTAAGCCTACTCACGACTATTGTCAGCAGGTTGGAAGGGATAAATTTAGGAGGTTTCTATGGATATAGAAAGGACTATTCTCTGGGCACCTTGGAGAGGTGAATATGTAAGTGGTAAAAAAGAGGAAGGATGCATTTTTTGTCCTCCCAAGAATCCCCTTCCCCCTGAGATTAGACCTATTCTTTACTTAGACTCTGTGGCTATGGTAATGCTTAACAAATTTCCTTATAATACAGGGCATCTTCTCCTTTCACCGCTCAGGCATATTGCTAATTTGGAAGATCTCACTGAGGAGGAATCTCTACACTTAATGAAATTAACCCAAAAATCTATACTTATCCTCAAAGAGGTCTTGAAACCTGATGGTTTTAATGTAGGATTTAATTTGGGAAAAATAGCTGGGGCAGGTTATCCTGATCATCTTCATCTACAAATTGTTCCTCGCTGGGAAGGAGATGTAAATTTTTTAGCAGTTTTAGATGATTTAAGACTGGCCTCCCAACATTATTTAAAAGTTTATGAAAGGCTTAAACCCTATTTTGATAATTTAAAATTTTAGGTTACTTAAGGATAGGGGTAGTCTCTTTAAAAGGTTCTCCACAAAAAAAGTGGTAGGCCCCCAGGGTAGAGGATGATTTTTTAAGAAATTAGGATAAAATTTACCTAAGCTTTTTAGTTGAGATGAGAAAAATACCTAAGGTAATGTCAACTCAGCATCCTGATAATGTAGCTTTACCCTTTTTTGCAGAAACTTCGGATATGTCAGGAGAGGATGAGATTCAAGAGGCTTATTACGCCTTTTCGCATCTGGGTTGTGATGAACAAATGTGGGATAGCGAAGGAAAAGAAGTAGATGATTTTGTAGTAAAAAAACTTATTACTAGATATCCCTACTATTTTAAAAAGAAGCGTTTAGGAGAGGAAATCTTTTTAACTTTACGAATTCCTAATCCTTCGGTAGAAAGGGAAGAAGCTAAAATATTAGTAGAGGCTTTAGAGAGTATTCCTAGGTCTATGGATGCAGTAAAAATTTTTTACGGAAATACTCCTCCCCCACCTATTTTTGAAGTGATTCTTCCTATGACCACTTCAGCTGAAGAACTCAATCGGGTTTATTACTTTTATAAAAATTTTATTTCAGGAAAACAATATCAAGCTATTTATTCTGGGGACATTACAGTTGCCGAGTGGGTAGGAGAATTTCTCCCTGAAAAAATAAATGTGATCCCCCTTTTTGAAGATGTTATTTCAATGCTTAAAGTTGACGAGATTTTAAAGGAATACCTAAAGGATAAAGAAGAAAGTTATTTAAGGATTTTTTTAGCCAGATCGGATCCAGCTCTAAATTATGGCTTAATTTCAGCTGTTTTAGCTAATAAAATTGCTTTAAAAAAATTGGTGAAACTGAGTGAAAACTTAGAAAAAGATCTTTATCCTATCTTAGGAGCAGGCTCCCCTCCCTTTAGAGGGAATCTCTCACCTTATACGGTAGATTATGTCCTTTCAGAATACCCTTATGTAGAAACCTTTACTATCCAATCGGCTTTTAAATATGATCATCCCATTGAAGATGTAATTACCGCCATTAAAAGAATTAAAAATTTTATTCGCTATCCCTTAGAGGATTTTGATGAAACTTTAGCTTTAAAATTAATTCAAAAAACCTCTGAGGAATATCAAAACCTGATTGAAAAAATTGCTACTAAAATTAATTTAGTTTCTAAATATATACCTAAAAGGCGAATGAGAAAACTTCATATAGGTTTATTTGGATATTCTAGACAATTAGGAAAGGTGAGTCTACCTCGGGCTATAGGTTTTTGTGCCGCTTGTTATTCTCTCGGACTTCCTCCAGAAATTTTCGGCTTTTCTGCCTTAAATAAAAATGAACTTCTTCAATTGAAGGAGATCTATAAAAATTTAGAAATAGACCTTTCCCTATCTTTAAAATACTTCAATCCTAAAAGTTTAGAATTTTTCCCTGAAATAAAAGAAGAGGTTTTGAAAGCTTTAAACCTTATTAATTCTCTTAATCTTAAAGTAGAAACCGATTTTGACCACAAAGAAATTACCAAAAGAATCCTTAAAGCCCTAAAGGAAGAAAATTATGTAAATTTACCTACCCTTATTGTAGAAGCCTCTTTATTAAGAAGATTTTTGGGGTAGTTTTTCCTTTATTCCCAACCTAATTCCTTTAAAATAGTCTTTATATAACCCTTAGCTTTTACATTAATCCAAGCTTTGGCTACCACTTTGTTAGAATTTATGAAAAATAAAGTCTCTTTTTACCGTTGGATCTGTAAGCCTTGCTCCTTTCCCTTCCACCCTCATCTATCCCTCTCTTTTATCCTTTTCCCAAACCTCCTATTTTAAAAGTTCTAACTCCCCTCAAAAATTCTGGAAAAAATAAACTGAAGACTAATCCTAAAATTTAATTTTATTTCTCCCGCCCGATATTCTGCCTTCCTTCTTTAGTTCGCTGGCTGTTATGTATCCTCAAAAAACTTTGGAAAAGGAAGACGCCTTTTAAAGGCTAAAATTGCTAATTGTCTTAAAAGATGATCCGCTAAAACGATTCGGGTCATTGCTAATAAAACAGGCACAATCCTTGGGATAGCAGAAAGATCATGCCTTCCTTCTACTCTGAATTCTATCTCTTCTTTATAGAAATTAATTGATTTTTGAGGAAGTCTATGACTCGGAATGGGCTTTACTGCAACTCGTAAAATAATATCTTGCCCTGAGGAAATCCCAGCTAAAATACCTCCGGCATCGTTCTTTAAAAACCCTCTCGGAGTTAGGGGATCATTATTTTGGGAACCGGTAAGTTCAGCTACTTTAAAACCTGCACCTATTTCAAAACCCTTTACAGCTCCAACAGAGCAAAGAGCCTTTGCCAAATCTGCCGAAAGTTTGTCAAAAACAGGCTCTCCAAGTCCAATAGGCACGTTCTTTACCAAAATTTCAACAATACCTCCTAAGGTATCTCCTTTTTTAGCTGTTTCCTCTATCTTTTTAACCATCTCCTCATAAACCTCGGGATCCGGACAAAAAAGACGATTTTGCTCAACAAAATCAAGATCCCTTTCTTTAGCCCAAAGGCCTCCCAAATTTATGGTATAGGCATAAACCTTTAGACCATACTCTTCTAAAATTCTTTTGGCAATAGCCCCGGCTGCCACCCGAGCTACTGTCTCTCTTCCACTGGCCCTACCTCCTCCCCGATAATCTCTATGCCCGTATTTTATATAATAGGTAAAATCTCCATGACCTGGGCGAAAGATCTCTTTTAAAGGCTCATAGGCTTGGCTTTGAAAATCTTCGTTCCAAATAAGTAAAGCAATGGGTGTCCCTGTTGTTAAACCCTCAAAAACTCCGGAAAGGATTTGAACTTTATCTTTTTCTTTCCGAGGACTTTCTCCTAAGGCTTTTCCTGGTCTCCTCTTATCCAATTCTATCTGAATATATTCTTCAGAAAGAGAGAGTCCGGGAGGACATCCGTCAACAACAGCCCCTAAAGCTGGTCCGTGAGACTCTCCAAAAGTAGTTACTTTGAATAAAGTGCCAATAGTATTTCCAGCCATATTTTTTTAAAGTTTATATCCCAAAAATTTTTTCATCAATCTCTAAAAAGCTATAAATTCACTTCAATCCTTAAGATTTTTTCTTCCCTTTTTATAGTTAAAAGCAATTTTTCTCCCTTTCTTTTAAATGTAAGCTCAAGTCTTAAATCGCTTATTTTTCTTAAATCTCGGCTATCAGCCTTAAGAAGAAAATCTCCTACCTTTAAACCAACTTTTTCCGCTAAGCTTTCCTTTAGCACCTTTTTAATTTTTAAACCTTCAAAGGTTTCTTCCAAATCTACCCCTAATTGAGGAGATTGCTCATATTCCTTAGGAGAAGGAAAAAACCAATAATCCCCCAAAGAGGGGATTAATTCCTCATGTTCTCCTAAAAGAATAGTCTTAAAATTATGAAAATTCCTACTCTTAAGGGCTGTAGGAATACCGTAATAGTTTATAAGATGCCCTTTGCCTACAAGGACAATCATTTTTTTAGAAGGATTAGCTCTTAAAAACTCAACAATTCTTTCAGCCATCCAGCTATCCCTTAAAACCTGAGCTTGATAAAAATACTCAAAATTAGTTGGAGTTTCAAATTTGTGCTTTTCATAAATCTTTCTTAAATATTCTTTATAAGCCGGTTGATCTAAATCTAACTCCGGCAAAAGCATTTTCTCCTCCGGACTTAAACTTAAAAAACCCTCTTTACTCACTTTTTTCACTATCTCTTGAGGCACATCCAAAGCCCATAACCTTATCTTTTTCTCCTTAGCCCATAAAAAGATATCCCGATAAAGATTATAATCAAATTTCCATCTTTCAAAATATTCTATCTTTTCTAAAAGTTCTTTTTCTGAAAGTTTTCCCTCTATAAATTCATCTAAATATTTTTGAAAAGGTGCTTGGACCATCTCTAAACCTATAACGAGATCTTTGTAATAATTATATAATGTCTTAATTACTTCAAGTTGAAACAAATGATGTTCATACCTATTATGGACCTCTCCAATTAAAAAGGCTTGAAGGGATAACCATTTCGGAACAAAATCTTTTAAAGACTTTAGTTGGGATCTCTCTATTCCGTAAGCCCTAAATTCCTCTTTTAAATTAACCACCAAACCTTCCCTCTCTTTACTCGGGATGGAAACTAAAAACTTCCCTTTCTTAAAATAAAACTCTTCAAAATTAATTACCTCTCCTTTTTTTTTCTTAAATTCTTTCCAATCTTTAAGAGAAGAAATCTTTAAAAAAGCTATAAAAAACTCAGAAAATTTAGGATGAGGCAAAATTTTAAAATAAACTCCCTCCTTAGGAATTTCCCAATGAAAATTTTGGGGGAACGAATCAAGAAAAATTATATTCTCTTGAGGTAGGTCTCCCCAAGAGGGAGTTTCAAATTTAAGACTTCCCTCTTTTTTTCGTATATCTTCTAAAAATTCCCTGTAGACCGGAAAAAGGTCCTTTCTTGAAAGATAAATAATTAATTTTCCCTCTTTAAGGTGATAATATTTCCAAGCTTTTTCTTCCTTTTCTAATTTTCTAAAAACTTTATAATAGGGATCTAAAACTATTTCTAAGGGTTTTTCCTCTAAATAAAACTCATACAGCCTTTCTTGGCCATCCAAATAAAAAAGAACAGATCTTCTTTCTTTAGGGGTAAGGATAAAACCTTCTATTTTAAGGGGACGACCTCCTATATTTCGGCTTAAAAGGATTTTTAAATGGTATTTTTTTTCCTGAGGCAGAAACTCTAAATCAGTCTTGACCTCTATTTTAATCTTTTCAAAGGTTTCCCAAGAAGGAAAGGCCACTTTAAAGTAATCTCCGGCTACTCTCAAAAAATTCTCGTTATTAGATTCTTTACCAAAATATTTCTCCGAATAGAACCTCCAAAAATTTTGGAACTTCTCTTCTCCGATCCTCTCTATCCATTCATAGAAATAAAAAAAACTTTGGCTTTCTAAGGAATCTTCAATTAATAACTGCTTTCTATAAGCCTCCTTTTTAGGGGAAAGAAAATAGGAAGAAAAATAAATTTTAAGTCCCTTTAAAAGGGGAGATCTTAAATTAAATCCGTAATAGAGATTATGTTCTACTAAAGCTTCTAAAAAAAATTCCTTAAAATTTTCTTTAGTAACGGACAAAGGAAGACTAAGGGTAAAAGGTAAATTTTCCTTTTCTTCCTCTAAAAGGATCCAATATTTATTAACAGGTTGAAAGAGAAAGAAATCTTTAAGATCTTTAATTGCTCCTAAAATAAATTTTTCGGAAAGATTAAAGGAGAAGTCTTCCGGAATAAGAAAAAGGAATTCCTTTTCCTCTATGAAAATCCTTAATTCCTTAAATTTCCCTATAATAAGGGGGGGAGATTGAGAGAGAGGTTGCGAGATACTACACAAATAACTTTCTCCCTCCTGAATTTGATTAGACGGGCAGGGGAAAAATACCTTAATCTCTTCTTTTTTATTTAAAATATTGATCTTTAAATCCAAGAGTGTAGGGTCTCTCGAAAAGGGAAGAAATTCCTTTAATTTAAAGGGAAAGGAAGTTAAAGAAAAGGGCTTTTCAAAGGAAAGGAAAAGGCTTCCTTTTTTTTGAGAATTATAAATTTTTAAAACTGGATTTGCGGTCTTAGGAGGTATTTCCAGAGATTTATTATTAAGAACAAGATTTAGGATCACTAAATTTCCTTTAGAAATTTCATAGAATCCTTCTTTATCAAATTCCAAAGTGCCGTTACCTTTAATAATTCTCCTCTCTAAGTCCACCCAAATTTCATAATTAGCCTTAAGACCCTCAGAAAAGGCTTCTCCAGTAAATAAGAAAAAAATTATAAAAATTAGCCCAAACATTTTTTGCTTAACATAAAAAACTTATTATTCCTTATCAATTGGTGTGCCTATATTTCTGCTTCCCAGATTTTTCCTTAGATCTATCCAGAAAATCTTAATCATTCCATCTTTTGAGATTTTTCAAACTAAGATTATAATAATATAATTTATCTTAAAAGAAAAGCTTTTTCAAGAAAGGCTCAACCAATTTATTTTTAACGAGGGGTTATTATGGGTAAAGTTAAGGTTTTAGTCCTTTGGGGTTACGGAATTAATTGTGAGCTAGAAACAAGTTATGCCTTTAAAAGAGTAGGTGCTGAGCCGGAAATTGTGCATCTCTCAGAAATTTTATCTGGAGAAAAAAGTCTCAGAGATTACCACATTCTTTGTTTTCCAGGAGGATTTTTAGATGGAGATCATTTAGGTTCAGCTCAAGCCTGTGCCCATCGTTTCAGGACTCTTAAAATTCAAAATCAATTTTCCCTTTGGGAAGAGATTATCCAATTTTACTCTAAGGGAGGGCTTATTTTAGGAATTTGTAATGGTTTCCAGCTCCTAGTTAAAATGGGACTTTTACCTGGTGGAAAATTTTTAGGAAAAAGAAAAGTTACCCTTACCTATAATGAAAAAGGGAAATTTGAAAACCGCTGGGTGTTATTGAAAATTAATCTCCAAAGTCCCTGTGTTTTTTTAAGGGACTTAGAGGAATTATATCTTCCTGTTCGGCACGGTGAAGGTCGGTTAATCGTAGAAGATTTAACTATTTTAGAAGACTTAAAAAAACACAAACAAATTGCCCTTCAGTATATTCATCCCCAAACCAAAGAACCTACTTTAGAATACCCTTACAATCCTAATGGCTCAATAGAGGGAATTGCAGGAATTTGTGATCCTACTGGAAGGGTCTTTGGTCTTATGCCCCACCCTGAAGCCTTTAATCATTGGACCAACCATCCCAAATGGAGAAGGCTTTCTTCTTTAATGGAAGAGGGGTTGCTCATTTTTAAAAATGCCGTAACCTATGTAAAAGAAAGGCTTCTTTAAGTTTATGGCCACCTCACCTCTCATTAAAGTTCTAAAAAACATTCTCCTTTTCCTTAAAAAAAGGCTTCTTTTCTTGTTCCCCTTTTTCTTTCTCTATATCTTTCTATTTTGGTTTTCTCCGGATATTCTTCTTTATCTTCAAAAATATTTTCATCTAAAATTAGGTTTTTATTCTATTTCTGAACCCCTTCTCTCCCTTCTTAAATTTTCCTTTACTCTTTTTATTATCTTAACCTTTCCCTTTCTTTATTTAGGAGTTATTTCCTTGTTAAAGGAGCTTTTATTTTTAAAAGGTTCTCTTTGGCTTCTTTTTTATTTTTTAGGGCTTTTCTTTTTTTACGGAGGAGTTCTTTTTGCCTATACCCTTTCTATACCTTACGGAATAAAATTTCTCCTGTCCTTTAAAACTGAAAGTCTTGAACCCGTTATATCCCTTTCTAATTTTGTAAATTTTTTCAGTTTTTTTCTATTAATCTTCGGATTAACCTTCCAACTACCTCTTATTCTTGCTACCCTCTCTTGGTTAAAAATTTTAAAACCCCACAAAATTAGTCAATACCGAAAGGAAATTTTTTTCTGTATAGTGCTTTTTTCAGCTATTATTACACCTACCCCTGATGCTATTAATATGAGCCTATTAGCCCTTCCCCTTTATTTTCTCTTTGAGATAGGACTTTTCTTAGGAAAATTTCTGGAAAAGATTAATATTCCTTCGGGGGTGCACCAGAAAGAGCCTCAGCCAAAATAGCTGCTTTGTCCGGAGGCATAGAAGCTAAAATACTGGCAACTTGATTACTCTTCAATTGACCTAAAATCTTAACAGCTGTTTCCTTATCCATATTAATTAATTGTTGAGCCGCCTTACTCGGAGTCATTTCAGCATAAACCTTAGCTAATAATTTTATTCGCTCATCTTGAATAGCAGAGATCTTATTAAGTTTATCTTCTACATCCGCTGAAAGCTCCTTTAAAGCATTCATCTGCTCTTGAAGACGCTGTTCTATCAATTTTAATTCCCTATCTTTACTTTGAAGCTCCCTTTCTTTGGAAAGAAGCCTTTCTTTTTCTAAATTCAAGAAATCAGAAATTTCTGGAGGACAATTATATTTAGAGGTATCTTCCTTAGCTAACAAAGATTGGGTTTCAAAATAAAAGTAAAGAAACACAAAAACAAATTTAATAAAAAAAAACCCTAAAAGTAAATTAAAAATCCCTTTAACTCTAATCAAAATCTCTTCCCTTAGTTATCAAAAATAAATCCTCTAAATATTGCCATTCCCTTTTAGTCCTTTCTATTTCCAACCTTCTCTGTCCTTTTTCTCTCAAGCGTTCCATCAATCTCCTTTCTTGATGCCTTTTAATTAATTCCTCCTGAAGTTGGTTTACAATCTCCCTTTGAGCTTCTATTTTTTTTTCGGATATTCCTTGAAACTCTTTAAGCCTCTCTAAATAAAATAGCCACTCCTTTAATTCTTCACCGGAAAAGCTCTTTTTTCCCTGAATATAATTCAAACAGTCCTTATATTCTTCCTCAATAATCCTTTTCTCCTCCAGCAACTTTTGATAATACAAAGAAGCAGAAAAAAGACGAACCTTACTTTGCTCCTCTTCTAATTCCTTTAACCAAGAAAGTAGTTTTAAAATCTTAAGTTTTCTCATTTAACCTTCCAGAATAGATCTTAATAATTCTACGGATTTCTCATAGGAAAATCCTTCTTCTATCTCCTGTTTTAAAAAGTCTTTAATTTTGGGATAAAGTTCCAATGCTTTATCAATTTCCGGATTGGAACCTTTTACATAGGCTCCTATATTAATTAAATCTTCAGCCCTTTTATAAGTGGCAAGAACACTTATAGTTTTTTGCGCCAATTTAAATTGTTCCTTAGAAACAATATCTTTCATAACTCGGGATATACTTGCTAAGACTTCAATAGGAGGGTAATGGCCTTCTTGAGCAAGTTCTCTGGAAAGAACAATATGCCCGTCTACAATACTTCGCACCGCATCGGCAATGGGATCGTTTAAATCGTCTCCCTCCACTAAAACCGTATAAATCCCAGTTATTGAACTTCCTTGAACCTTGGGTCCTACTCTTTCCAATAATCTAGGAAGAGCAGCAAAAACTGAAGGAGTATATCCTCTAGCGGTAGGAGGTTCACCACTGGCTAAGCCAATTTCTCTTCCAGCCATACAAAAGCGGGTTAAGGAATCCATAAGCAAAAGGACCTTCAGCCCCTGGTCTCTAAAAAATTCTGCTAAGGCTGTAGCATAATAGGCTGCTCTTAGGCGTAGAGCTGGACTCTCATCGGAAGTAGAGACCACCACCACTGATCTTTTTCTTCCCTCCTCTCCTAAATCCCTTTCCAAAAATTCTCTAACCTCTCTTCCCCGCTCTCCGATCAAGGCTATCACATTTATATCCGCCCTGGTATATCGGGCAATCATCCCTAAAAGGGTACTCTTCCCTACCCCAGATCCCGCCATAATGGCTACTCTCTGACCACATCCTATAGTTAAAAGACTATTAATAGCCTTAATTCCTATGTCTAAAACTTGAAAAATCCTTTCCCTCTCCAAAGGCTTAAGCGGATCCCCATAGAGAGGATAATAATCCTCTGCTGTAGGATTTCTCTTACCATCTAAGGCTTCTCCTAAAGCATTAACTACTCTTCCTATAAAATTATAACCTACCTTAGCCTCAGACATCCCTAAGGGCAAAACCTTAGCCCCTATCTCTAAACCCCGAACATCTCTTAAAGCTGTAAGAATTAATTTACCTTCTTTAAAGCCTACAACCTCAGCTAAACTCTCAACCTCCCTTCCCAAAATCTTACAAATCTCTCCTATCCTTAAAAGAGGACCATTGCTCTCCAAAGTTAGTCCTTGAATCTTGGTAATAGAACCATAAACCTCTATAGGCTCTACTCTCTCTAATTTCTTATAGATTCTCTGAAGGTTCTTTATCTTCATCGTCAAAAACTGACAAAATCTTTTGCCACCTCTTTTCCAAGGTGGCGTCAATTATCCCCATTGGAGTTTCAATAAAAACTCCTCCTAAAGATAAAGTTTCATCAGGAATAAAAGTAAATTTATAGTTTTTAGGAAGTGTAGGAAGATAATCTTTTAAACCTTCTAAATCCTTAGGATGGATTCTAACAGAGATCTCTAAACCTTCAAATAAGTATTTTAAAGCAGAACGAATTATCTTTAAGGGGAGTTCTTTATCCGCCTCTAAGCTCTTCAAAACCATTTTTTGAGCCATCTCCTTAGCTAAAAAATAGATCTCCCGGTCCAAAT
>FWWL01003344.1_pt1 | contig 29628 bp, 22 predicted proteins | sample 2228331 | NCBI WGS metagenome assembly FWWL01 (sample SAMEA103939775, study PRJEB20133) | metagenome
TTAACAGTTCCCCTGTTGCACCCACACCTGCCAGATTCAACAACTCCCCTATAATCTCCTTCCTCAAGGTAGACCCTATATCTTTGTTAACGGTCCCCCCTAAAGATTTGCTACTTCCCACATCTGTTTTTCAATTCATAATGCTTCTTGTTTATGCTACAATTTATTCATGCGGATTGCACTTGCCCAGATTAACCCCACCGTTGGTGACTTTGACGGAAACAAAAAACTGATTCTGAGATACATTACAGAAGCACAAAAAATAGGAGCGGATATTGTCGCATTTCCGGAACTTGCCATCACCGGCTATCCTCCCGAGGATCTCATTTATAAAAGATCTTTTATTGACGCCAACCTTTCCGTCCTGGAGGAGATTATCAAAAAAACCGACAAAATAATTGCGATTGTAGGCTTTATTGACAGAGATGACTCTTTATACAATTCCGCAGGAGTAATTGCAAACAAAAATCTTTCTGCGAAATACTACAAGATGTTGTTGCCCAATTATGGTGTCTTTGATGAAGAGCGATATTTTAAAGCAGGCGAAATCCCCCTTGTATTAAAATTCAACAATACATCCCTGGGCATTAATATCTGCGAGGACATCTGGAGTCCTGAAGGTCCAGCAAAGGTTCAGGCCCTCAGGGGGGAGGCAGAGTTAATAATTAACATCTCTGCATCACCCTTTCACGCAGGCAAGTCAAAAGAGCGAGAGAGGATGCTCGCAACCAGAGCCATTGATTACGCCTCTTATATTGCCTATGTAAATATGGTGGGGGGACAGGATGAACTCGTATTTGATGGGAGGAGTTTAATAATTGATGACCGTGGCAGAATAATAGCGAGAGGCAGGGCTTTTGAGGAAGACCTGGTTGTAGCTGATATTGACATTGAATCAATAATAACCAACAGGGTTAAAAATACATTGTGGCAGAGGGAAAAGGAAAAGGTAAAAATCTCACCCTTAAAAAAAATAATTGTGGCTGAAAAGCCCCCTCAAAAAAAGAAAAAAATTCAGCCAGAAATTCAACCAGAGGTATCCGGAGAAGAGGAAATCTACTCTGCCATTGTCCTCGGCGTCCGTGATTATGTAAGGAAAAATAATTTCAATGGGGTTATCATCGGATTAAGTGGCGGAATTGATTCATCATTAACTGCATGTATTGCAGTGGATGCACTGGGCAAAGAGGCTGTCTTGGGCATCTCCATGCCATCAAGATTTAACTCAAAGGAGACCATAAATGACGCTCAACGAGTTGCCCGGAATCTCGGCATACGGTTTTACGAAATTCCGATAAAGAAAATCCACAGAGTGTTTCTGGAAGAACTGGAGCCTCTTTTCCGTGGCACAGCGCCGGGGGTTGCAGAGGAAAACATTCAGGCGAGAATTCGTGGCACAATTCTCATGACAATCTCAAATAAATTTGGTTACCTTGTGCTCACAACCGGCAACAAGAGTGAAGTCAGCACCGGATACTGCACGCTCTACGGCGACACTGCAGGCGGATTTGCACCATTGAAGGATGTAACCAAAACGCAGGTTTATGCTCTTGCAATGTACAGGAATAGAATCGCCGGAAAGGAAATCATTCCGGAGTCAGTTATCAAAAGAGCACCAACGGCTGAACTCAAGCCAGACCAGAGGGACCAGGACACATTACCTCCTTACGAAATTCTTGATAAAATTATAGAGGATTATGTGGAAAAAGACCTTACCTATGAAGATTTAATAAAATCAGGCTTGAATAAACAATATGTCAACAGGGCAATAAGAATGATTGTCACCAGCGAATATAAGAGGAGACAGAGTCCGCCGGGAGTTAAAATCACCCCCAGGGCTTTCGGCAAGGACAGAAGGTATCCCATCACGAATAAGTTTATTGAAATAAAAAATTAAGGGAGCCTTTATGTATAAAAAAATCTTATTTTCAATATTCTGCATAACACTGGCTATTGCCTGCGCAAAGAAGAAGGAGCCCATGTGCGATGTACCTCCTCCTGAAGCCCATGCCTACGATAAGGCAGGTTATTCCCCAGCCCTGGACGGATATGTCCTGCCCAACGGCACAGCCATCACCCCTGCTGGAATACACACAAAAGTAGAACACTTTCCCCTGAACGCAGTTGAAGTACCTCAAAAAAATATCCTCATCATTACCGCAAACGGAACCGATGACCAGTACCTTCAGGTCATTGACCTCACAACCATGGAAATCAAACAGACCATAAAAAAATCTGGCTATTCTTACTTCCTGGGACTCGCTGTAAATTCACAGGGAACAAAACTTTATGCATCAGGAGCAGCAGAAAACCGTATATTTTTATACGATATAGACGATTCTAAAAATCTTATTAATGAGTCATCAATTACAGGCATTAAATTTCCAGCAGGAATAGCACTTTCTCAGGACGAAAATTTTCTCTATGTGGCAGAATTGCTCGGCAACTTTGTGGTGATTAACTTAAATACAAGAAGAAAGGAAAAATCCATCCCGGTGGGCAGCAGGAGTATTGAGCTTCCGTTTCCTTATCCGTTCTGGGTCACGCCCAGCAAAGATGGCAAGAAGGTCTATGTCTCAAACTGGGGTGACAGAAGCGTCTCAGTTGTGGATCCGGAGCAGGGCATTGAGGTTAAAAGAATTGAAGTTGGAAAAAATCCTGAGGGAATGGTGCTCTCTCCTGATGGCGCGCGTCTTTATGTGGCTAACAGTGACACCGATGATATAAGTGTGATTGATACATCAACAGATGGTGTTATAAAGACCATCTCCGTGAACTTTGAATCTGACTCACCCTATGGGGCTTCACCCACTTCACTGGATATATCCTCCGATGGAATGTTTCTCTTTGTTTCGTCTGCTGGTACAAATTCAGTGGATGTCATCTCCTTAACGGATTTCTCTATTGCAGGAAGGATTCCAACAGCATGGTATCCATCAAGGGTTCTTTTAAGCAGGGATAAGAGCAAACTTTTTGTGGTAAATGCCAAGGGTTTTGGAAGCGGACCAAACATAAACGGAGAATATGTGCAAAGATTAAACAAAGGAGTGATTTCTGTTCTGTCAATTGAGGATACAATGAACAACCTTCCAGAACTTACTGAAAAGGTTATTAAAAACAACAACAGAATTTCAACATACTACAATCTCCCCTGCAAGAATATTAACTCTCCAGTTCCATCAGAGCCATCCAGACCATCTCCGATAAAGCATGTTATTTTCATTTTTAAAGAGAACAAGACCTACGACCAGGTTCTTGGTGACCTGGAGGGAACAGAAGCAGATCCATCGCTCGTTGAGTTTGGAGAGGAATATACCCCAAACACCCACAAACTTGCCAGAGAGTTTGCCAATCTGGACAATTGTTATTCAGACGCTGAGGTTTCAATGCAGGGGCACATGTGGAATACCGGATCCAACTGCAATGATTTTGTTGAAAGGGGATGGTTAATGGATCTGCCTGAAACTGCCGCCGGAGTTGAACCAGCAGGACATCTTGGTAATGGATTCTTTTTTCATCATCTCCTTGAAAATAACATAAGCTTTATGGTTTATGGCGAAGCAGTAGGAGTTATTTCGGAACTGTGGGGACTATTTGGGAAGGAACCAATATTTAAGGGTTATGTAGATGAGAACTGGCCTGGCGGCGTGATCTGGTCAATGACTCCCAAGGATGAAGATCGCGCCAGATACTTTATAGACAGATTAAAGGAATGGGAGGATAACGGGGATATGCCACAGTACATTATGATGCTCCTTCCAAACGACCACACTTATGGCGTTTCTCCTGGAAAGCCAGCGCCTGAATCAATGGTCTCAGATAATGATTATGCACTCGGGCTGGTTGTGGAAGCAGTGAGCCACAGCAAATTCTGGAAGGAAACAGCTATATTTGTAACTGAGGATGACCCTCAGAGTGGAGAAGACCATATTGAGGGACACAGGACAATCTGTCTTGTGATAAGCCCCTATGCAAAGCGAGGATACACCTCCCATGTCCACTATTCAGTGCCAAATATTTATAAGACAATGGAATTGATTCTCGGTCTGGAGCCAATGTATCAATACGATGCCAGGGCATCGGCAATGTATGATGTATTCACAACCACACCGGACTTTACACCTTACGATGCTATCCCACCGAAGATCCCGTACAAAATTCTACCCAGATACGAAGAACTGAGCCCTGAAATGAAAGCCCTTGCTGATATGACTGCAAAGATGGATTTCTCAGAACCGGACTCACCGAGAAATCACGCCATGGGATATGTGATAAAAAAATATATGGAGTTACACAATCGCTGAGCACCAAAAACAAACGATTGGAGTATATAATTCGCTTGACTGAGTTGTAATAATAAGATAGAATATATTCTGTGAAATTTGCCTCAGAGGTAAAGAATGGCGAACTTGTAATGCTTGAGGGCATCCCTTATAAAGTAATCTCTGTTGAAAAGCATGCAGGCACTGCCAAGATGGGTGGAGTTGTTCATCTGAAGTTGAGAAACATACGAACCGGAAGTGAAACAGAACGGAGATTAAGACCCGATGAAAAGATTGAGAATGTAACTGTGGAAAGAAAAAACATGGAATACATATACGATGAGGGCGATAATTATTACTTCATGGATCAGAGCACATTTGAACAGATTCCAATTCACAAAAATATCCTCGGACCTATCACAAGGTTTCTACAGCCAAACACTGTCCTGCCTGTGGAATTCTTCAATAATGAGCCAATAAATGTGATTTTCCCGGAGACAGTGACGCTTAAGGTCACAACAACCGGCAGCGGCGTTAAGGGCGACTCAGATGCTGTATGGAAGAGCGCCATCCTTGAGAATGGCATGGAAATCAATGTCCCGCCATTCATTGAGGTGGGCGATACAGTAAAGGTAAATATCTATACAGGGCAGTATGTGGAGAGAATAAAAGAAAAGAGTTAATCTTTAAGTTTTTCCTGGTGGCAATGCACCTGTCTTTGTAATCCCCGTTACCTTATCGCCGAGCATCAGAAATTTTCTGTAGGATTCATCGTATTTGTTCATGGCATTCTTGAGGTGATTGCCAAGTATATCAAACTCCTTTTTGAACATATCAATGTCCATCTGCAATTTTGAAATCGCATCCAGAACGTATCTTGCATTCCTCTCAATCTCCATACCCCTGAATCCAAGCATAATTGTCATTAAGTAGGCAAGAAATGTATTGGGTGAGACGGGGGTGACGCTCTTTTCAATTGAGTATTTAAACAATGACTCTTCTTTATCATCCTCTCTTATGATGGTCTCATAGTAGATGTTCTCCGCAGGAATATACATCATTGCAAAGTTCAATGTGTTCTCATCGGGTTTAATATACTTTGATGCGATTTTATCAATATGCTTTTTAATGGTAGCAATGAATTCCCTTCTCAGTTTTATTCGTTCATCCTCTGATTTTACATCAAGAAGCCGTCTGAATGATTCAACAGGGAATTTTGCATCAATGGGAACCAGCCGGTCCTTTAAGAAAATGACAAAATCAACCTGTGTGCCGTCCTTAAACCTGTATTGCGCCTTAAATTTTCCAGGCAGAATATCCTCAAGGAGATTTTCAAGAAGAACCTCTCCCACTCCGCCCCGTATCTTTGATGGCTTCAGCAAATCCTGTAATTCAGCAATATCCCTGGCAACATCAAAGATTCTCTTGCTCGCTTCTGAAACCGCTCCCAGGCCCTCCTTCACATCAGCGATTGTCCTTGAGGCACTGTCAAGACGCTCACCGATCTGTCCGGTCGTTATCTGCAACTGCTGTGTTACATTCTGAATCTGCTGATTCACCTGTGCAGTAATATCAGTAATAACCCTGTCAATCCGCTCCATGGTAGAATTAATGCTGGTGCCTAATTGCCCTCTCAACGCCTCCATCTGCTGTTGAAGTAGCAACAAGGGGGCGTCGTTCTTCTGGCGTGATTGAAGGAAAATGAGGTAAAAAAGGAGGAGGATAATTACAATAAACCCTGCAGTAAGAATATAAACCATAAAATTATGTTATTGGAATTTAATGCCATAGTCAAATGGAAATGATATAATAAAAACTAAATGAATAGAACCATCTACAGATTATTTACAGTGTTTTTATTATTTCTTTCATGTTCTCCAAAGTCCGAGAGGTGCGACTCAACTGAAATTATAAAGAATATGGATAGGGTTGAAAGCGCGGATATTGTTATCTACTTTGATGCTGAAGAGGACGCTAATGTTGAAATTACAAAAGCAGATCTTTTGAATTATTTAAAGCAAGTATGGGGTGTAAAAGAATTAGAAATCTTCATTGGAAAGCCGGACTTTTCAAAAAGGATGACTCTATGGTTTACTACCTCACAGGATGGTAAAAACCTTTCCGGTGAAAATCTTAACGATGGTTTTGTGATTAAGAAGGTTAATCCACATCTCATTTTGATTTATGCACCTGATAATATCAATCTCTCTTACGGAATATATACCTTCCTTGAAGAGCTTGGCGTAAGGTTTTTCCATCCCTTTCAAGAATTCATACCAGAATTGAAGGGGATATTCCTGCCAAAGGAAATAAATCTTCTGCGGACTTCACCATATAAAACGCGAGGCATTCATTTGCATCTTCTCCATCCCATTGAATATTTCCGTTCCTTTAATGAAGCAGGAGAAGAAAATCTACGAGAGGCAAAAAGGTTTATAGACTGGCTTCAGAAGACGGGGCAGAACTACATTCAGTGGTCTTTACTTGAAACCCTTGATTTTTCAACATGGCTGGAGCATGCAAGAAAGATTCTGGATTATGCACATATGAGAGGTATAAAAGTGGGAGCAGAAATTCAACTCTGGGGTGGTTCTTCGCTTCAGAATTCTTACCTTCTTGTTAAATCAATGGATAACTGGGAGAAACAGATTGAGTCAAAAATTGATTTCATAATGCAACTTCCATGGGATAACATAGAAATTGGTTTTGGTGAGTTCTTCTCCGCGGACCCACAGGGTGTAATTGACATGCTCAACTACATCGCAAATTATATGGGTAATAAATATCCTCATACGACGATATCCGTTGTAAACCATGTGGGTAACTATCCACAGTTGTGGGTTAATTATAATGGTGAAAATGTCTTTTACTATCACCTTCCAAAGTTTGCCGATCCACGAATAATCAACAATGTTCATACTGTGTTCTTCTTTGACCTTTTCAGAAACTGGGGCATGTACAATCATCCTGACTTTCACCTTCAAAAGGATTACATTTTTGAGCTGTTACCTTCAAGGGCTGTGAGGTATAAGCCAGAATCTGCATACTGGTGCACTGCGGACATTGATGTGCCTCTGTTTCTGCCCGAGTATATTTATGCAAGATGGATTGACATAAGCGGGCTTGTAAAGGAGGTTAAAGATAAAGATCTGCCAATGATTGAAGGGCATGTCCTCTTTTCTTCAGGGCATGAGTGGGGATACTGGCTTACCGATTACCTTTCAGCAAAGATGCTCTGGGAGCCGGGGGAAGAATTTGACTATTTCATTAAACACTTTGCAGGGATTTATGGCAATTGTTCTGAAAGTATTAAAAACTCTCTTCTTGAATTTATTGACTCACAGACAATATACCTTTTTGACAATAAGTTAATTCCATACATCTCGGGTGAGGATTTCTACGATGACATTGGCTATCTAATTGGTATTGTAACTCATCCCAAGAGGGTGCAGTTTGAAGAACTTACTGACATGTCAGAAGAAGAATTGTATGGCTTTGAAAGCAATGTGTTAGAAAAACTACAGGAAATGGCTGAAAAAACACATCGAGTAGAGTCTAATGTAAATAAGCGTTGTGATGGTTCTGATTCGTTTTTAAAACCATGGTGCATGGAAATCTCAGATGGTATTAAAATAACCCGTCTCCGTCTTCTCCATTCCTTAAATCTCTACAGGTCTGTGCTGGCAAGCTTAAAGTCACAGGAGTATAAGAAATATCTTGATGAAACAGAAAATCTGAGGAAAGAGGCAAAAAGTATTCTTGAAAACAGAAAAAAGTATTACAGATTTGATATTGATAGATTAACAGGCTCATATAAAAATCCAACGATTTATCCTTTCGGATATCTCAAGCAGACACACACATTATGTCTATGGGAACGCCAGCACCAACAGGCAGACTATGTAATCAACAACAGGAAAAAACCATCAATATCAGACCTGCTTACATGCATTGACTAAACCATTTTAATTCCTTTCGCTCAAAATAGTTGCGGGGCATCCCTTCCCTTGCTTTGCCTTTTCCTGCCTCACCTTTTGTGAGCATTACCTGAAGTATAAGTTCTGAATCACAAGAGAATCAGAGGCACGGATTGTCATCGGGAGAACTGTAATCTTTGCTTTTTCATATCCTTCCAGGTTATCTCCAGCAACCCTGCAGGACATGGGCAGGTTCACATCCCTATTTCCATTCCTTAAAACCACCTCCACAGCCACCACTTTTCAAAAAGAACCTTTGCTATGTGCCATGCCCTTGAACTACGATACATTTTAACATAAGGAGCAGGCAGTGTATAAAAATTGCCTCTAGCAAATCCGGAAAGACCGTTCCCGAGTTCAAGGAAGCAATAGCCCTTCCCTGAAAATTTCCTGTCTGATCTTTCTCCATTGATCTCTTGAGAAATGTTATGTGCAACAACCTCTGCCTGATAATGGGCGAAAACGCCTGCCTTTGGAAGATTCAATGGTTTGTCCGGCCTGTATTGTCCTGGCAGTCGTATTGTTGTAATGTCTCCAATTGCATAGACATTCTCAAACCTCGTTTTCAAAGTCCCTCCATCAACCGGTATCCATCCGCTCCCGTCTGTCAGATTTGCTTTTTTGACCACCTCAGGTGCTGTATGGGGAGGGACGATGAGGAGCAGGTCATATTCCGAAGTCACCCCATTTTCAAAAACAACTTTGTCCTCTGCAACTGTTTTGACCCTATGCTCCGGATTGAACCTTATATTGCGAACTTTAAGCATCTCTTTTATTGCATTTCCAATCACGGGACCCGCTGTGGGCATGGGCAATGCCTCTGGCGTCCATATCTCTATTTCAGCACTGGATAATCCTTTGCTTCTAAAAAATGAATCCAGCAAAAATGCCATCTCATAAGGTGCAGCAGGGCATTTGAATGGAGTTCCTGCAATAAGCAGAAGAACCCTCCCGCCCCGAAACTTTTTTATCGCTTCTCCTGCTAATCTGGCACCCTCAAGGCAGTAGAAATTGTATGACCTTTCTGTTTTCGGATAGATATCCTTTTTTAATTCAGCACCAAGGGAGATTATCAGATAATCATATTCCAGTGTATTACCATTAACAGCGATTGTCTTCTTCTCAGGAGAAATCCCTGTGACATCTCCCTGAATAAATTCTATTCCCTTTTTTGATAATAATCTGAAACTTCTCTGTATTTCATCTGACCTGCGCAAACCGAAGATTAACCACAACAGTGAAGGAGTAAAAAGATGGTGCTCCTTTCTGTCCACAAGAATAACACTATGCTCTCTTGAGAGTCGCTCTCTCAATATGTTTGCAGCTACCAGCCCGCCTGCTCCACCACCGAGAATGACAATGTTTTTGCCCATTTTTACCTCAGAATGTAACCACCTTATCTGCTTCCTCAATCCATCTCACAAGGTCTGACATTCCGGAAAGTTCTGCCTCTTTGATTACATCTCCTTTAGCAATCCCGCAACGATTCACACAGGTTGTGCAGATTTTCACCTCAGCACCTCTTTTTATACTCTCAATCAACATTCCTGTCAAATCAAACTCAGCCCCCTCTGGCTTTGAACCCTTTCGCACCACATCCACAGCATCGTTCATTACAAAGATATAAACATTATGCCCCTCAACAAGGGCTGTGTCAATCAGACGGATTGCATTCCATACCACATCTGTGCCATCGTAAGGTGGGTGGCTCAAAACGACAAGTAATTTCACCTCTTCCTCCTCAATTCTGAAAGTATTTTTTGTTCTCTCTCAAGACGCTCCATGAGAACCTCCCTCATGAGAGAACATGCCTTTATGATTTTATGACTTGAGACCTTATAATAGATGTTTCTACCGGACCTGCGCGACAACACAACCCCCTGTGTTCTCAGAATAGAGAGATGCTGGGAGACATTGGCTTTCGGAAGTTTTAGTTTTTTCACCAGGTCATTCACTGTGACCTCTTTGTCTCTCATTATATCTAAAATCTCAAGCCGTTTCGGATTGGAAAGGGTTTTGCATATCTCAGCATGGGCAACGAATATATTTTTATTTAGTTTCATAGTTTCAATATTTTGAAACATTATAATAAATATCCTTAATTATGTCAAGAAAAATTTAGTTACGCAGAATTGATTAAAAATCATACAAAGTAGACACATAAAAATTACCTATATTTTGACAATTTCTCTTTATTTTGAGTATAATTTATTTAAAAACTTTTACAGGAGGTTAAACAATGAGTTCCGGTTTGATATTCTTTATAATTTTTGCTGTAGCTATTCTCATTCTATCAATAAAAATTGTCCCTGAATATCAACGACTCGTGGTCTTTCGACTCGGTAAGGTTCTTGTTCATCCAAAGGGTCCGGGTATTACTTTTTTAATTCCTATTATTGATAAGCCCGTAAAAGTAGATTTGAGGGAATTCGTCCTTGAAATTCCACAGCAGACATGCATCACAAAGGATAACGCTCCAATATCTATTGATTTTCTTATTTACTTAAAGATTGTTCAACCTGTTCCTGCTGTCGTTAGCATCCAGAATTTTGAATATGCCACAAGAGGACTTGCTACTACTACGCTGAGGGCTGTAATTGGTGATATCCCCCTTGATGATGTCCTTTCAAAAAGGGAAGAAATTAACATCCGATTGCAGGCAAAATTAGATGATGTAACACAGAGATGGGGAGTAAAAGTCACCGCTGTAGAGATAAGAGAAATCACACCGCCGGCTGAGGTTCAGGAAGCGATGACAAAACAGATGGCAGCAGAGAGAACAAGAAGGGCAATGGTCACAGAAGCAGAGGGAGTAAAACAATCTCAGATTTTAAAGGCAGAAGGAGAAAAGCAAGCAAAAATTTTGAGTTCTGAGGGCGAGAAACAATCCCAGATTTTGAGAGCAGAGGGCGAGAGGCAAGCACAGATTTTGAGAGCAGAAGGATATTCACTTGCGCTGGAAAAAATATTTCAAATTGCAAAAGAAATAGACGATAAGACCATCTCTCTCCAATACCTTGAGACATTAAAAAATATTGGCGCTTCTCCTTCCACAAAGTTCATATTCCCCTTGGAATTTACCTCTCTCTTTTCTAAAATTGCCGCCAGCACAAGAGAGACAACAGGAAAGGAGTAAAGTGGAATTAAGTTTTTTACTGAATGTTTAACCTTCTTTTATAAGGATTTCTCTTATTTTTCTTGCATATCTTTCGCTTTCCTCATCAGGGGTTATAAGTTCAATTTCTGATGGGGAGGAAACGCCTATTCCTAATTCTGCGGCTCTTTTTATCTGGTCCTGCTCAAAGATCCTTTTTCTCATAATGTGTTTATTGCTCCCAAGTTCCTTGAGAACAGCCACCCCAACTGCATCCACTGCGACTCTGTCTGTTCCTGCAATTATTACATTTCCCTCTTTCAAAAGTCCTTTTTCCGGTCCACCGTCCACAAAGGCATCCACGCCATCAAGGACTATTAAAGATGGCCTGTAGGCAAGATTTATCTCCGCAATCATCTTTCTCATACTTTTAAGAGAGGAGTGAAGCTCTATCATTTCACTCTTTTTAACAGCTCCAACAGAAAGCTTCAGAGACATAGTGAAAACCCCACCGAATCTGTGGGTCTTTAAACAGCATGTGGATATTACCGATTCAGCGGAAACGATGGGCTTTGCTATCTTAAATCCCTTTATCCAGTGTCCATCTCCGGGGTTGAATTTTATCCATTCATTATCAGAGAGCTCGTCAAAATTTATTACCTCAACACCGTATGTATCCGCAAGTTCGTATATTCCCTTCTTTTTTAAAACATCTTCTGTTTTTATTATGCCTGCAAAGCCACTTCTTTCACCTATAGATATTTTCTTTGCTCCATAGTCCTTTGCCAGTTTTATTATTGCCTCAAGGGTGTCGTTATGGGTAGAGCCAGGGCATGGATCAGCACTGTTGAAATTTGGTTTTATCAGGACATCTTTCCCTCTTAACGGATTTATCCCGAGAAGTCTCACAGCCTCAAATACGCCTTCCTTTCTGTTTCTTGTCCTTACGATGGAAACCACGGTCTTTTCTGAACCCATGGATTTCATAAAAGCCATTCCTGCAATTCCAAGGGCTGATGTAATGATAAAATCCCTTCTCTTCATCTCTTTATTTTTATTTTAAAAATTGTGTTTTTTCAATATTTTTGTTATCTCGCTCATGCTCCAGAAGGTATAAAAAGTGCTAATTTTTATTAATGGCAAATTCTTACCGGTATCATTAATTCAGTTTAACTGATATCACCTTTGATACGCCGGCCTCTTCCATGGTAATGCCGTAGAGAACATCGGCTATCTCCATGGAGAGTTTATTATGGGTGATCATGATAAATTGAATATCCCTGTTTAACTCCTTCACCATGCTAAGAAATTTTCTGAGATTTGCCTCATCAAGGGGAGCGTCGGCTTCATCAAGGACGCAGAATGGAGATGGCTTGTTCAGAAAGAAGGAGAATATAAGGGCAAGGCCTGTCAGTGCCTTTTCACCTCCAGAGAGAAGATTGATGTTCTGTAATTTTTTCCCCGGCGGCTGGGCAAAGATTTCTATTCCACTTTCCAGCACCTCGTGCTCGTTTGTAAGATACAATTCAGCCCTGCCTCCGTCAAAAAATCTCGGGAAGACCTCCTTAAACTTAGCATTTATTGCCTGAAAGGTCTCAATAAACTTCTCCCGCGATGTCCTGTTGATTTTGTTTATCGCCTCTTTAAGGTTATTCAGAGACCTCAAAAGGTCCTCTCTCTGAGCGGTAAGAAAATTAAACCTTTCATTAAGTTCTTTATATTCTTCAACAGCAACAAGATTAATCTCCCCCATTCCATTAATCCTCTCCTGTAAATCATTAACCTTTGCTTCAAGTTCCTCAATACCTTCTGTAACCTCTGTATCCATGAATTCCGCAAGTTCCTTCTGGCACCTGTCATGGGCGGAGGAGCGCAAAAATTCGGAGGTAAGGCGCCGCTCTGAAATTGAAACATTCAGGGAAGAGAGCCGCTCCTTTATCTGCTCAAGTTCCCTGCGTTTTTCCTCCAGGACCTTTTCGGTCACAGAACATTCTTCTGTCAGTTTCTCATATTCATCGCGAACCCTTTTAACCTCATTCTCCAGCAGAATATTCTCATTGAGAGCGGTCTTTAAAAGCGACTCAAGTTCTTTAAGTTTATTCTCTGATTCAGCCTGAAAAGCAGATAGCGATTTAAGTTCCCTCCCTTTACTGGCAATCTTTTCAACAACATCTTTTATATGTTTCTCAGTGGAAGAATAGAATGCCTCTGTGGCTTTCAATTTTTCTCTCTGAGAAGCAACCTCCGCTTTGATTTTCATTAATTCATCACTGAACCATGCAATCTTAATGTCAATATTTTTATTCTCCTCATCGGCAGAACGGAGTGCAGACTCAAGTTCTGTGAATGTCTTTTCGTTCATTTCAAGGTTTTTCATCTTTTCAACATGCATTGAGTAAAATTGTTTTAAGTCATGTTCCAGCATGCTCTTCTCTGCCTCTTTCGCATCTATGCTCCTCAGCCAGTTTTCTATATCCTCTGTTATTGATTTAATTTCATTGTTAACATTTAGCAGATGTATTTCCTTTTCCCTGAGAAGTGCTTCATTCCGGTTCAATTGACCTTCTTCTTTTGAAATTTCATCCTGAAGTGATCTTATCTTACTTTGCATCCCGTTCAAAATCCCTTCATACTGCTTTATCTGTGTCTCCATCTTTATAATGGCTTCTCTTCTTTTCAGAATTCCATCCTCCAGGGACTCATTACTTCCACCTGAGAGGAGACCATCTGGCATAAAGACATCTCCCTCCAGAGTCACAAATGTTTTTCTGTTGTCCTCTCTCTGCCATAATTCCTCTGCCTTCTTTGGATCCTCAAGGACGAATACATCACTTAGAAGGAGGCGCAAAACCTTTTCGTAAGCGGGATCGTATCTTATAAGTTCAAGCATCGGTTTCGCTTCCGGAATCTTATCTGAATTAATTTCGGGGCTTACCACTGACGGGCTGATGCGGTCAGGAATGACAAATGTTGCCCTTCCACCTGAATTTGTTTTTAAGTAGTTAAGCGCATCAAAACATACGGAGTGGTCACACGCCACAATGTATTGGAGTTTTTCTCCAAGCACTGCCTCAAGGGGCTTTATATATTTCTCATCTACAGATAATATATCAGCCACTGTTCTATATTTGAATCCACCCCCACCTGCTCGCTGACGCTCCATGATGGTTCTCACACCCCGGGAGAATTCATCATAGTTCTCAATCATTTCCTTATGAGTCCTGTACATTGATTTTAGATTAAGCATCTCTTCGTTTAATTTTTGAAAATTTATAATCTGGCTTTCATATTCCTTCTTTAATGTATCAAGTTTATTTTTAGAATTGTTTATTGAGTCCTTCAAAAGATTGATCTCCTGGGTTAGGGATTCGTGAAGTTCTCTGCTCCTCTTCAATCCCACATCTGCTGTTCCTATTGTCTGCTTAATCTCCATGATTTCCGAGTTTAATCTCTCAATCCTGCGCCTGCGGTCCTCCATATCCTTTTCAACCGCTACCAGTTCGTTTCTCCATCGTGCCTCCTCTGACTTCACCCCGGCGATTTTGTTTCTTATCTCTTCAATCTCTTTCTTCACCTTAAAAGCCCTATTCTGCATCTCGTTATATTGTACTGTGATCTCCTTTTCCCTTTTCTCCATCTCCTCCAATCTCAGTCTTAATTCCTCAAGTATCCTCTCCTGGGTTTTCTTCTCATCAATCAGTTTACTCTTTTCTGCTTCCAGGGCAGATATTTCCGCAATAAGATTATTCCTGTTTATTTCTGCATTAGAGATGTCCCTCCTTAATAGATTGATTTCGTTATCCTTTCTCTGAATCTCTGATTGTAATTTGTAGTAATTCTCATTTACCTCATTAAATCTCTTCTCTGTTTCCACAATTGCTATTTTCTTTCTGTCATACTCCGCCTGCAACCTGGAAAGTTCTGTATAAAGTTCTGTCTCCCTATCTTTTAATTGATTTAATTCACCTTCCATTCCATGAAGTTCCTGAAGGATTTTCTTATATTGCAATAGAAAGAGTTTAAATTCATTTTCCCTTAATTCATTCATCAATTCCCGATACTTCTGTGCTTTCTTCGCCTGTCTGTCAAGGGAATGGATCTGCCGCTTCAATTCCACCATTACATCCTCTACCCTCTGAAGATTCTGTTGCGTTATCTCCATATCCGCAAGGGCTTCCTTTTTTCTCATCCTGTATTTTGATATTCCTGCTACCTCCTCAAAGAACAGGCGCCTTTCCTCCGGTTTTGCCATAATAATCTTTTCTACCATGCTCTGTTCAATAATTGAATAAGCCCTTGGACCCACCCCTGTATCAAGAAAGAGGTCTATCACATCCCGCCATCTCACCGGCACTTTGTTAATAAAATATTCGCTCTCACCTGTCCGGAAGACCCGCCTGGTTATCATGATTTCCTCATAATCAGCATAACCGGGTGGCATCCCCTTCCCATCGGATACAAATGTGAGAGAGACCTCAGCCATGCCGGAGGGTCTTCGGGACTCGCTGCCGTTGAATATAACGTCCTCCATATCCTCACCGCGCAAACTCTTTGGTCTCATCTCGCCAAGTGCCCACTTGATTGCATCAACAATATTGCTCTTCCCGCTCCCATTGGGACCAACAATACAGGTTATACCCTTTTCAAGATAAAATTCTGTCTTATCTACGAAGGATTTGAAACCTAACAATTGAAGGGATTTCAATCTCATAATATTACACCTCTGGGAGTGATTTTAACACAATATATTGTGTTGTCAATAAAAAAATATCAATTTGCAGGGTATTTCTTACTTTTTTAATAAGAATTCAAGCAACGCCTTCTGGGTGTGGAGGCGGTTCTCTGCCTGCTCCCAGACCGCTGACCGGGGACCATCAATCACATCGGCACTGATTTCCTCCCCGCGATGGGCAGGGAGGCAATGAAGGACAATGGCATCCTTCCTGGCTACAGCAAGCATCTCTCTGTTAATTTGAAATCCCCTGAAGGCCTCCCTCCTTTTTTCTGCTTCCTCCTCCTGACCCATGCTTATCCATACATCCGTATAAAGCACATCCGCCTGATGCGCTGCGTCAAAGGGGTCCCTCGTTATATTAATTTTAGCGCCTCTATCAACGGCATATTTCTGAATTCTTTTGTCTGGCTCAAAGCCCTCTGGGCAGGCAATAAAAAGTTCAAATCCAAAGACACTCCCTGCTTCTATCAGTGAATTTGCAACATTATTCCCGTCTCCGATATAAGCAATCTTCAAGCCCTTCGCTTTCCCCTTCTTCTCAATAACTGTCATGACATCAGCCAGCGCCTGACAGGGATGTAAAAGATCCGAAAGGGCATTTATAACTGGGACGCTTGCATTCCTAGCCATTTCAATTAATGTATCATGAGAGAATGTCCTCATCACAATTGCACTTGCATATCTGGAAAGCGTTTTTGCTGTATCTGCGACGGTCTCACCCCGTGAGAGCTGAGCATCCCTTGATGACAGATATATTGCATACCCCCCGAGTTCATTAATTGCAACCTCAAAGGAGACCCTCGTTCTTGTGGAGGATTTTTCAAATAATAAAATAATTCCGCATCCCTTGAGGACATCACTTACCCTTCTTCTCTTTGATTTTTTAAAAAACATTGCCCGCTTTATTAAATAATGTAATTCGCTATCCTTAAGGTCAAGCATTGAAATGAAATCTCTCTTCTTATGTTCTCTTTTTACTTCCATTCAGAATCACTCACTTTTTCATCCAGGATTTTTTTGTAAATGAAAGACCTTGTCTAAAATTTCAACTGCAGAATCAATCTGCCTCTTATTGACAATTAGTGGTGGTGCAAGACGAAGCACCTTCTCTGAAGTGCAATTAATGAGAAGTCCCTTCTCACGGGCAAGGGTCACGACCTCTCTGCCAGACATTTCAAGTTCAATGCCCAGCATCAATCCCATACCGCGAACATCTCTTATAAAATTATATTTCTTTTTGAGTTCTTCCAACCTCTTCTTTAAATACCCGCCCATTTCAGCGCAATTCTGTAAGATATTTCCTTTAAGAAGGGTCTTCAATGTGGCAATTCCTGCTGCTGTTGAAAGTGGATTGCCACCGAATGTGCTTGCATGGGTGCCGGGACCAAAAACCTCAGCGACCTCTTTTCTCGCAAGAATCGCTCCTATTGGCACACCATTTCCAAGACCCTTTGCAAGGACCATTATATCAGGTTCCACCCCGAAGTGCTGATAGGCAAAGAGTTTTCCTGTCCTCCCCATCCCGGTCTGAACCTCATCAAGGATGAGGAGGAGGTTTCGTTCATAACATAGGTCTCTAACTGCTTTAAGGAATTCCTTTGATGCCACATGGACACCACCCTCGCACTGGATGGGCTCCAGCATGATGGCGCATGTCCCTGGGTCAATTTTATCTATTACTGAGTTTATATTATTAAACTCAGCATAATCAAAACCTTCCACAAGTGGTTCAAAGCCATGTTGAAACTTCTCCTGCCCCGTGGCTGAAAGCGCAGCAAGGGTCCTCCCGTGAAAGGAATTCTTCATTGTGACTATTCTATATCTGCCAGGTCCAAATTTTTCTTTACTGAACTTTCTCGCAAGCTTTATCGCCCCCTCAATAGATTCAGCACCGCTGTTACAGAAAAATGCGCAATCAGCAAAGGAATTATTGACAAGTAGTTGAGCAAGGAGTGCCTGATTCTCAATATAATAAATATTTGACACATGCAATAGTTTACCTGCCTGTCTTTTTATTGCCTGTGTTACCGCAGGGTGTGAATGACCAAGAACAGTAACAGCAATACCACCTAAAAAGTCAAGGTATTCTTTTCCCTCCATATCGTAAACATAACAACCCCTCCCTTCCGTTAATACAATTGGCTCTCTTGAATAAGTATTAAAAATATATTTTTTTGAAAGTTCAATTATTTCATTACTTTTCTGACTTCTCTTCATCTTATATGGCATAATTTTTATTTTTTAAGAAAGGAGAGCTGCGGGCTATTTAAACCTTTCCCCTCTGAGAGATGAATTTCCGTTCCGATCCCCTTCTGGGTAAATATCTCAAGTATAACTGCGTGTTCAATATGACCATTTATAATGTGCGCCTTCCTGACGCCATTTCTCAAGGCATTGATACAGCACTCTACCTTTGGAATCATACCGCCATTGATTACACCGCTCTTGAGATATTCTGAAGCCTGGTATTCGTCCATGGATGAAATTATATTGCCTTCACCGTCCTTGATACCCTCAACATCCGTGAGAAGTATCAATTTTTCTGCCTTCAGTGATGAGGCAATTGCTCCTGCAACTGTATCCGCATTGATATTATATGAAGCGCCGTCCTCACCGACAGCAATCGGTGCAATCACAGGGATGAACTTCCCATACCCGAGCGTTTTCAAGATCCTGTGGTTAATGGAGATTATTTCTCCCACCCTTCCAAGATTTTCTCCCTTTTTTGAATTAGATTCTTTTTGCTTCGCAAGAATCAGATTGCCGTCCTTCCCGCAGAGGCCTATTGCTTTTCCGCCCATCTTATTTATATCTGCCACAATCTTTTTATTTATATTCCCTACAAGCACCATCTCAACAATCTCCATTGTCTCATCATCTGTCACTCTCAGACCATTAACGAACCGGGGCTTTTTGCCGAGTTTTATCAAATATTCATCAATCTGTGCTCCTCCGCCATGAACAATTATCGGGTTAATCCCAATAAACTTCAGCATCACAATATCCTGAATGAATGTATTCCTTAACTCTTCATCTGCCATTACCCTTCCGCCGAATTTTATGACAAAGATCTTTTCGTTGAATTTCTTTATATAAGGAAGTGCTTCTATAAGTATGTTGGCTTTCTCAATTGATTTCTTCATCTTATCCTTTGCACTGACTCCTTTAAAACATCTATCTCCGTCTCTGCCCTTGCAAGTTCATCTATGCTCTTAATTAAGTTATCATGAAGCCATGCAATTTTTGTTGCAATTAAAATAGAATAACCTATTGATTCTACAATTTCAATATCCTCCTGAGTAAATTTCCTGTCCCCACGCTTATTTACAACTTTAAGTAATCCAACAACATACTCCCTCATCTTAACGGGAAGGACAATCAGCGACCTTACACGAATATCTGTAAGCCCATCAATCCTCTCATTGAAAAGGGGATCCTCTGCCACTTCTCCTGAAAATATTGTCTGACCATTCTTTATAACTGTAGAACATATACTCTTACCCGAGGGAAGAGGTATTTTCGCTGTGAGTAAGCCCTTTGTAGTGATCCCGCATTCCATAAAAAAATTATCGCTCCCCTCCTCCTTAAAATAAAGCGCCACACCCTCTGCCTCCAGCACCTCATGGGCGAGTTTCAACAACTCAGTAAATGTACTATGGGGGTCAACCTCTGTGATTAATATTTTTAAACTCTCATTCACCAGAGAGAGTTTTTCCGTGTATTTTTTTAACTCAGCATTCGCATGCGAACGCTCAAGATTGAGCGAGATGTGGCTTGAGAAGGTATTTAAAAGAGTGAGGTCATGGTCATCAAAGGGTCTGTTATCCTTCTTATCATTAACGCTGATGACGCCAACAGTTTCACCAAAGACCTTAAGTGGTGCAGAGATAAATGAACCCGACCTGTATCTCTCTCCGAAAGAAGATTTTTTAAATCGTGGGTCAGTAGCAATATCTTTGACAATCACCGGTTCTCCCTTTTCAGCGACCCATCCAGCAATGCCCTCACCAATCTTTTTTACCTCATTTTTTGCAACAGCGACATCATACCCATGAGCCACAGCAAGTTTTAATTCCCCTGCCTTACGGTTTATCAGCATAAGCGATACCTTTTCCACATTTAAGACCTCAGCAATTAAATCAACGGTTGTCTGTAAAAATTCTGTGTGCTGAAGCAACGCCTCTATAGTGAGATTGCTTTTTGCAAGTTCAGAAATCTTCTTCGTCCCTAATTCAAGCGCTCTGATTACATCAAAGGACTGCTCTTTTGCCTTTGCCTTCTCAAGGGTCTCGTTAATCCTCCTGATAACGCTAAAGAGGAGTTCCTTCTGAACTGGCTTCATCAAAAGGTCAAAGGCACCGAGGGAAAGTGCCCTGCTTGACAAAAATTTCTCCTTTTCGGAGACAAGCATTACTACCGGCTGATCCTTGTTCTGTTCCCTCAATTTCCGCAAGACATCAATTCCATGAAGGTTTGGCATCACAATATCAAGAAAGATAATATCAAATTTCTCTTTGCTCACAAGTTCCAGCGCCTCCCTGCCAGACGAAGCAGTTGCCACACTGTATCCAGCGGATTTCATTAATCCAGAGACCTCTTTCCTTATTACATCATCGTCATCAACAACAAGGAATTTTTGCATACCCTTCTCCTACAGTATGTATTTTGAGAGGTCCTCCGTCTTCAGTACTTCTTCCAGTCGCTCCTCAACATATTTTGCATCTATAATAATCTCCCTGTCTTTGAGATCGGGCGCATAAAAGGAGATCTCCTCAACAACTTTTTCCAAAATTGTGTGCAGACGGCGCGCTCCGATATTCTCTGTTCGCTCATTTACTATTTCTGCAATTCTCGCAATAGAATCAATGGCATCGTCAGTAAATTTTATATGGACTCCCTCCGTTTTTAATAATTCAACATATTGTTTTATCAGCGCATTCTCCGGCTCCTTCAGTATTCTGACAAAATCCTCCCTGGTAAGCGGCGAAAGCTCCACCCTTATCGGAAATCTCCCCTGTAACTCAGGAATAAGGTCAGATGGTTTAGAGACATGAAAAGCGCCTGCAGAGATAAAGAGAATATGGTCTGTGCGTACCATTCCGTATTTTGTCATAACTGTTGTACCTTCAATAATCGGGAGAAGATCCCTCTGGACTCCCTCTCTTGATACATCAGGACCATGCCCTGACTCTCTCCCCGCAATCTTATCCAGTTCGTCAATAAAAACAATCCCGGTATTCTCTACCCTTTTGATCGCAATCTTTGTCACCTTTTCCATGTCAATCATCTTATTTAACTCTTCTTCATAAAAGATATTGTATGCTTCAGAAACCTTCACCAATTTCTTCTTTGATTTCCGAGGGATTATATTGCTGAACATGTCCTTTAATGTGCGCTCCATCTCTTCCATACCTATTCCAAAAACCTCTATCCCGATGGGAAAGGCAGGCACACTTGTATCAATCTCTATAATCTTATCTTTCATCTTATTTTCCAGAATATCCCTTTTTATCTCTTCTCTTCTTTCTCTATCAATTTTATGACTTGAAACCTCGTGTACCTCTCCACGCTCCCTTCTCCTGTTATTTAACAAAATATCAACAAGACGGTTCAATGCGGATTCCTGCGCCTTCTTCTCTATCTTCTTTTTTTCTTCTTCCTTTACCATGTTAACTGTAACCTCTGTGAGGTCCCTGATGATGGAATCTACATCCCTGCCCACATAGCCCACTTCTGTAAATTTTGAAGCCTCAACTTTTATAAATGGCGCATTCACAAGCTTTGCCAGGCGTCGTGCTATCTCGGTCTTCCCAACTCCGGTGGGCCCTATCATAATAATATTCTTTGGCATAATCTCATCTCTCATTTCCGGGGGAACAAACATCCTTCGCCATCTATTCCTCAGAGCAATGGCAACACATCGCTTAGCATTCTTCTGACCTATAATATATCTGTCAAGTTCCTGGACGATCTTCTGAGGAGTCAAGCATTCTATTTTCTTTTCCTCATCTTCTTCAATTGAATCGCGCAACGGCCTCAATACATTCATGGCATTCTCCTTATAATTTATAATTCTTCAATTATAATATTCTGATTCGTATAAATACATATATCCGCAGCAATTTTCATTGCTGATTCAACAATCTCCCTTGCATTCATACTGGTATGCTTTACAAGTGCCCTTGCAGCTGCCTGAGCAAAGCCACCGCCGGAACCGATTGCGATAATGCCATCATCCGGTTCAATTACGTCGCCGGTACCAGAGATTATAAATGAATTCTCTCTGTCAGCAACAATTAATAATGCCTCAAGGCGCCTCAGAATTTTATCCGTTCGCCACTCCCTTGCAAGCTCCACAGCTGCCCTTTTCAGATTACCCCTGTACTCTTCCAATTTATCTTCAAATTTAGCAAATAATGTGAAGGCATCAGCGGTGGAACCCGCAAATCCAGCTAGGATTTTGTCCCCATAAAGTTTTCTCACCTTCCTTGCGGTATGCTTCATAACCACATCACCAAGACTCACCTGGCCATCCCCTGCCATAACAACCTTGCCTCCATGCCTCACACACAGTATTGTTGTGCCTCTGAACTTCATTTTTCTACCCCTCGCTTGCTCTCGGATGACTCCTCTTGTAAACCTCCATAAGTCGGTCCACTGAAATGTGAGTATACCTCTGTGTAGTTGAAAGGGATGAATGTCCAAGTAATTCCTGAATTACCCTCAAATCAGCACCGCCCTCAAGAAGGTGTGTCGCAAAGGAGTGCCTCAATACATGGGGCGATACCTCCTTTGAAAGCCCTGACTTAGCCCGATACCTCTTAATAATTCTCCCAACACTTCGCGCCGTTAATCTTTCACCTCTGTAATTCAAAAAGAGTGCACCTGTATCAATCAATCCTCTACCACTTAAGAGTTCTTTCCTTTTATCAAGATATTTGTGGAGCGCCTCCTTTGCCTTCTCGCCAAAGGGCACAACTCGCTCCTTCCCACCCTTGCCCTTAACCCTCAGAAGGTCGTTTTCCATATCAATATCCTGAATATTCAGTCCTGTGAGTTCTGATACCCTTAACCCGCTGCTGTAAAGCAATTCAAGCATAGCCCTGTCTCTCACTGCCAGTGTTCTACTTTCTTCAGGACTCTCCACAAGCACCTTTGCTTCATCCTGATTCAGAAATTTTGGAAGGGACTTCGGGACTTTCGGAAAAGAAAGTCCTTCCGTGGGATCCCTTTCAACAGCGCCCTCTCTCTCAAGGAATTGAAAAAATGTCCTTAAGGACGCAAGTTTTCTCCCGACAGTGCTCTTTTTCCTGCCTTTAAAGATTGAGGCAAGATACTCACGAATAATGGAGGGTAAAATCTTTTCTATATTACCTTTCTTTATCTTCTTATCACTTATATACTTTAAAAATTCTTTCAAGTCCCTGATGTAGAACCTTATCGTAAGTCCTGCAAAACCTCTTTCAAATTTCAGATAATCCTTGTATTTATTGAGGAATTCTTCCATCTACAAATATTATATTAACACCTGTAAAAAAAGAATGCAACCAAACTCATTCCTTCAAGGAATAAGAGATTGCGCCGCCTGCCTTCTAAAGTTATAGAGCTTCGGATTATCTGACGGGGGTAACCCTGCTACATTCAGCAACTATTCAAAAAATTTCTGAACCTTAACCTTGAGGACCTTGCTCAATTTCGCAAGCGTCTCAAAGGAAGGAGCCCTGTCTCCTGTCTCAAGGAGAGCTACAAAATTGTTTGAGCACTTCAATTGCTCTGCAAGTTCTGACTGCGTAAGATTTAACCTTTTGCGCGCCTTTGCGATGTTACGCCCCACGAGTTCTCTAAGTTCTTTTGCTGTCATTTATTACCTCCTGTTATGTTTAATTATAAGTATAGCATATTAAATGTCAAGCCTCAAAAAAATTCACTGGGCCATGCAGGACTTGAACCTGCGACCCGCTGATTAAGAGTCAGCTGCTCTACCAAACTGAGCTAATGGCCCTCTTTATCTCATAAATAATTGTTTATATTTAAATAATTGTCAAGTAAAATTGACCTTATTCTTTTGAGGTCATTGTTGCAACCCGCAAAAAGGTTTTCTTCCCCCTCTCCACATGGATATTATCAAATACCTTTTGAGAAATAATATAACCCTGTTCATTATAAAACTTAACAACGAAGGAATAAATGCCTGGTTTTATTCTCATTCTGGCAATGCGAAATTCTGCTGGCAGGATCTCCCATGCCCTGCGGTCAGCGCTCTCTGTGGCTGATAGAGTTGCTGAAAATGCCTTTTTGGCAAGCCAGCCCACCACAGCGCCACCCTCACCGCCCATTTTTTTCTTTGCAGCACTCTCTGCTGCCTCACCAGCAGCATATGCAAGGGCATATTTTATTGCGGCACGGGCAATTGTCTTTGCCATTATCCTCCCCAGCCGGTCCTCCAGATCCCTTAATGCAATTGCTGTAATATTTTCAGCCACCGTAGTTTTTACCTCACCTGTGCCGTTCTGTAATCCAAGTGTGGACATCACAATTACCGGCTGTCTCACCTTATACTCAGGAAAAGCCACTGATATATTTACATCCGCTGCTATTGAACCAGCCACGTCAAGAGCCTTATTCACCTCATCCTGTTCGTCAGAGGATACCTCTGCTGTTCTCGCATAGGCAATTCCATTACCGAAGGCAACCTGCAGGCGCTTTTCTATCTTGTAGGGGGCAAGCCCGTTAAGGTGAATGAGAACAATCTCGCCATCTTCGGGTTCGCTGTTTTTATCAGCAACCTGCCCGGGAAAATCCTTCCTTATCTCTTCTATAAGGTCTGTAAATCCCAGGGCAAGCCCCGTGCGCAGGCAATCGCTGAACAAATCTTCGGGGATTGGCGTTCCGTATGTCTTCTGGTAATACCTGTAAATGTAGAGTGCCTTTCTATAGGAAATGAAGGCATCGTTGATTTCATTATTGTTCTCATAGAGCATGCCCATAATATATCTAACAAAGGCATCATCACGATAGGTGAGTTTATTTCCGTACTCCCTGTTATAGAGTTCAAGTTTATGTGCGACCTTCCTTGCCTCAACAATTGCATCCTCTGTCTCCCCCAGTAAAATATAATTCAGTGCCATGAAGAGGTTAATCAAAACCCTTTCAAAATTCTCCCCCTCATATGGTTTTGCATTGTCGCTTGTAAGAAAGGAGGCAGCCTCTTTACTTATACTTTTTGTGTAAAGTTCATCAACCCTCTGCTCAGCCATGGAGAAGTACCTGTTGCTCTTTTCAAATTCATCTCCAAGATGGTATAGAATCCCCAGGTCTAAAAAGAAGAGGAGCGAATTTTTCTTCCCGTATTCTGACTGGTAGGCCTTCTCAACTCTTTTTGCAGCAGAAAGGTAATCCTCCCTGGAGATAAATTCCTTAATTTCACGATAATGGGTGAAGGATATTGCACAACCGGAAAGAAGGGAGGATAACAATATAAATCTCCACGGGGCTAAAAGAAAACTTTTATACCCTGGCTCTTTTAAAAGTGCCGGGTTCATACACTTTCGTCAACCCTCACTCCTTCACCCTTACCAGCTGTGCCGGGAGCGTTTAACGACCTTTTTTATCTTCTTCTGGCCTATCCAGACCTTTTCATTCGTCTCTAAATTTACCATCTCAAGTTCAACCTGATAATACTTGAGCCGCACTCCTCCACCTTCGTCAAGAATTGAATTAATCTGACCCTGAAGCATGAAGTCAGCACCGTATTCCCTTCCCATTGCTTTTACCGTCTCAGGAGAGGCATGCTCTGCCTGTGACATACGCTCTTCACGGATCTCCTCCCTCTCACCCTTTGCCGCAACAAATACCACCCTCCCGGAATTTGTAAGTTCCCTCTCAAGATCCTTGACAAAGGTCTGGGTATTAATATGCTCGTGACTCCGATTTTTCACAGTGCCCACTATAACCCGCGGCTTCTTATTATTCTTTGAAATAAACTCCTCCAGCCACTGTCTGGAAAGACAATCCTTAATCATCTCTTCAGAAACAAGTCGTGAATCGGTGTCATTCCATTCTCCTGAAATGTCAATTGTCTCCTCTGCACCGACCCTTTTTACCTCAGGGCCGGTTGCACATGCAACAAGGAAGGAAAGTAACAAAATTAAAATGGGAATTCTATACATAATTCGCCTCCTCAAAATTTATTTATAAAATTTTATAAAATGAATTATATTGCAAGCAAAGCCCCTTGTCAAGACAGAAAGTCCTTCCGTAAGTAGCAAAACGTAAGTGTGCTCATACTATAGATATATGATATACTTTCTCCCCCTTATTACCCCCTAAAGATTTGCTACTTCCTAATAATCCCTTGATTTCACCAGTAATAATATGGTATAAAAAAATAAAAAGCATGGATATCAAAGAGGCAAAGAAACGTATTCTTGAACTCAGGGAACTCATCAATTACCATAACTACCGTTACTATGTCCTTGATTCTCCGGAAATATCCGATGAAAAATACGACAGACTCTTTCAGGAACTCAAGGAACTTGAGAAACAATTCCCGGAACTTATAACTCCGGATTCACCCACCCAGCGCGTAGGGGGTCAACCACTACCTGAATTCAAGCAGATAGAACACCGCATCCCCATGCTCAGCCTTGATAATGTATTTAACGAAGAGGAATTGAGGGATTTTGATGCCCGGGTAAAGAAAATGCTAAAGACAGACAGGGACATAGAATATGTATGCGAACCAAAACTTGATGGACTGGCTGTTGAATTAATCTATGAAAATGGCATCTTCGTTGCTGGTGCCACGAGGGGCGACGGAAGGGTGGGGGAAGATGTCACAGCCAATCTCAAAACAATAAAATCAATTCCGCTGGCGTTATTTTCAAAAAAGGTCAAACCTCCTGCAATCCTTGAGGTTCGCGGCGAGGTTATAATTAACAAAAAGGATTTTGAGAAACTCAACCTGGAGCGAGAAAAATCCGGCGAACCCCTCTTCGCAAATCCACGAAATGCAGCGGCAGGATCCCTGAGACAGCTGGATCCTAAAGTCACCGCATCCAGACCACTTGATATATTCTTATACGGTATGGGTCATATAGAGGGGATTAACTTCAAATCACAGTGGGAGTTTTTGAATTATCTGCCTGAATGGGGATTAAAGACAAATAAACTCAACAGATTATGTAAGAGCATTGAAGAGGTAATAAGTTATTACAGAGAGATGGTATTAAAACGTCAGGAATTGCCTTATGAGTGCGATGGCATAGTTGTAAAGGTAAACAGCCTTGACTTTCAGAAAAAACTTGGCGAATTGTCCCATAGCCCGAGATGGGCTGTTGCCTTTAAGTTTCCGCCACAACAGGCAATAACAAAAATTATAAACATTGAAGCGCAGGTGGGAAGGACAGGCACCCTGACTCCTGTAGCCATTCTTGAGCCTGTCCGTGTAGGTGGGGTAACTATAAGCAGGGCAACCCTCCATAACATGGACGAAATAGAGAGAAAGGATGTACGAATCGGGGATACTGTGGTTGTTCAGCGTGCCGGGGATGTAATTCCCGAGATCGTCCAATCACTACCTGATAAAAGAACCGGTAAGGAGAAGAAATTCTCCATGCCTGAAAGGTGCCCTTCCTGTGGTTCAAAAATTGTCAGGGAGGAAGGCGAGGTCGCCTATCGCTGTATAAATGCATCCTGTCCCGCACAGATTAAAGAGCGAATAAAGCACTTCTGCATAAGGGAGGCAATGGATATTGAAGGGCTCGGTGAAAAATTTATTGACCAGTTAGTTGATAAAGGACTTGTGAAGGATATGGCTGACCTATATTATTTAAAACCCGAGGACTTTTTCCACCTTGATAGAATGGGGACTAAACTTGCTGAAAACTTATACAATGCCATCCAGAATTCAAAAGAAAGGACACTGGATAGATTCCTCTTTGCCCTTGGCATCCTTCATGTTGGTGAGCACATAGCCCGATTGCTTGCCAGGGAATTCAACAATCTGGAAAATCTAATAAAGGCTACAAAAGATGATTTACTGAAGGTCAAGGAAATAGGCAATGAGATTGCTACAAGCATTACTGATTTCTTCAGAAATAAAGACAATCTGAAACTTATAGAAAAACTCTTAAAGGCAGGCGTAAAAATCAGGCCTGTGGAAAAACCTAAGGGCGAGTCCCCCATCAAGGGCAAGACCATTGTCTTCACTGGTGAATTAAAATCCATGACAAGAGATGAGGCAAAACGGCTTGTTGAGGAACTCGGCGGGAGAGCAGCATCATCAGTAAGCAAGAAGACGGACCTTGTTGTGGCAGGTCCTGGTGCGGGGAGCAAACTTGAGAACGCAAGGAAACTCGGAATAAAGATTATAGATGAGGAAGAGTTTTTGAAGTTAATAAAGGAAGCACCCTAAATTTCGTGATGAAATTAAGATTAATCTCATTATGGTTATCACCGAAAGAAAATGCTTACGTTAATGAAAAAATAAGGGGAGATGCTTTCCCTCAATGATACGAGTTTAAGGCAATTCCGGTTAAAATTTTCAGGGTCAAAAGCATGTCACCACAGGATGAAAGTTACATGTCCCTGGGCTGAAACTCGCAATCCTGTCATCCCAGAAATTTGAGTCAGTAACGAGCTCATTCACCCACTGGTAAGCATATTTCCCGCTGATGGAGGATGTATAAAAGGGTGAACTGCTGAGCATGGTATGACCTGTGCCGCTGGGGAAAAAGCGTTTGAACCTCAATGGATGCATATTTCTGAGGTCATTTGTCGTTGGCATCAGCGCACAATCCCTGTACTGGGTTCCGCTGCTGAACATGAGGAAGCCTGTGCCTGTCAGTGTTCCGCCGCCCATGACCTCATCCTGAAGGTAACTTATCATACCCCACTTAATTTTTGGGTCCCTGTCAAGGATCCAGTTAATGATATAGGCAATTTGATCATTTGTAGAAGGATTCGGTGGATCTGGGGAATACTCGGTGGTGTTAAAACAGCAGTTAATGTACTCACATTCAGAAGGGGGCGGTAAAAACTGAGTGAACAACCAGCCGTTTCTTAATTGACTCCTCATGATATATCCTTCAGATGAAGTATTTGTGGTAACATTCTCCAGGAGTAACCCTGAATCAGAAATTACATACAAATTCGTATTATAACCTCCACTGATAATATTTCCCAGCGAATCTTGAATAACATTCTCCACATCAGGACAGTCCGGATACTGCGTGCGAGCAAGGAGTGCTCCAAAAAGCGTTCCATACCCACCGCAGCTCTCCCCCGAGACCACAATCTTTGTTGCAGAGGGGAAGTTTGTCTTCAACTGAGTCATTGCAGAAGAAAGGTTCTTTAATCCCCGGTGATAATATTGAATCCCTCCGTAAATCGGATCATTATCTCCTGAAAATACACTTCCATCACAGCAGGGCGCGTACACCATGTTCCAGCCTCTGAAGGGGTTACGGGCATCCGGCAGGTCAAAAATTCCGTTATCCGTTGAGGAACAGGGCGCGCCACTTGCGGTGGAATTCACCGTTGGTGCCTCACATCCCTGAT
>FWWL01003345.1_pt1 | contig 29623 bp, 30 predicted proteins | sample 2228331 | NCBI WGS metagenome assembly FWWL01 (sample SAMEA103939775, study PRJEB20133) | metagenome
AAAACGAGTCTAGCTTGTTTTTGGCCATATGGCCGTTAAAACTTGCACGTTCGTTGTTCAGTTTTCAAGGAACAATCTCTTGCTTGTTAGCACCGTTTCAGCGGCGACCTATATAAGATATCATAAAGCTTATCCAGATTGCAAGTGTTATTTTTAATAAAATTTCCGATGCAAAAAGAAACGTCCAGATAACGAAGGACTACTTCGTTTATCTGGACGTAATGTATGCCTAAAAGCCGGTTAATCCAAACTGCGATCCCGCATAGACGGGAACAACAACACATCGCGAATAGACGGAGAATCGGTCAATAGCATTACCAATCGATCGATCCCGATTCCGAGTCCTCCTGTTGGAGGCATGCCATACTCAAGTGCACGGAGGAAGTCTTCGTCCATCTCATGCGCTTCGTCGTTGCCATGCTCACGCTCAACAAGCTGAGCTTCGAACCGCTCACGCTGATCGATCGGATCGTTCAATTCCGTGAATGCATTCGCATGCTCCCGGCCCACGATGAATAACTCGAACCTGTCAGTGAACCGCGGATCTTGTTCACTTTTCTTGGCAAGCGGAGAAATAGCAACTGGATGACCCGTAATGAAGGTAGGCTGAATTAGTGTAGGCTCAACAAAATGCTCAAAGAAAGCATTCACGATATGCCCGAATGTCATGTTGGTCTCAACTGGCACCTTATGCTCTTTAGCCAAACGATGCGCTTCCTCATCACTAATAGGCTCATTGAAGTTGACTCCAACTACTTCACGGATAACATCCACCATAGAGATACGCCGCCAAGGCGTTGTTAAGCTGACAGGTTGACCTTGATACGTGATTTCCGTAGAGCCGAGCAGCTCTTGTGATAAATGTGCAATCAAGTTCTCTGTCAAACTCATTATATCCAAGTAATCCGCATAGGCCTCGTACAATTCAATCATCGTAAATTCCGGATTATGGCGGGTCGAAACTCCCTCATTCCGGTACACGCGGCCAATCTCATATACTTTCTCAAGACCGCCGACGATCAATCGCTTCAGGTGCAGCTCAATCGCGATACGCATGTGCAATTGCATATCCAGGGCATTATGGTGCGTAATAAACGGTCGTGCAGCCGCTCCCCCTGCTACCGAATGCAGCGTAGGTGTCTCCACTTCCAAGTAACCTTGCGCATCTAGATAACGGCGCATCGCCGAAATAATTCTGGATCGCAGAATAAACGTGTCCTGTACTTCAGGATTAACGATAAGATCGACATAACGCTGGCGATAGCGAAGCTCCACATCCTTTAACCCGTGGAATTTCTCAGGCAATGGATAGATCGACTTAGAGAGCACCTCTAGCGAATTAACCTTTATTGAAGTTTCGCCTGTCTTGGTTTTGAATACCGTCCCTTTAACCCCTACGATATCCCCTAGATCCAGGATGTCAAACGCTTTGTACAATGTACTGCCGATCGCATCTTCTCGGACATAGATCTGAATTTTCCCAGTCAAGTCCTGAATATGGGCAAAGCTGGCTTTACCCATTCCGCGCTTCTGCATGATCCGGCCAGCAATTGTAACTTCAACGTCCTTAGCTTCCAATTCTTCTTTGGGCATTGGCTCGTATTCGCCCAAGATCGCCTTGGCGTGATGGCTGCGCTCGAACTTTTTGCCAAAGGGATCTACGCCTAGTTTGCGAAGCTCGTCCAATTTGTTGCGTCGGATGACCAATAATTCGTTCTCATTCAATTCCAATTCCTGACTCATTCTTATTCACTCCTATAAATAACCGATGTAAAGCCGGACACGCCTTAACCTTAAGCTCGATTAAACAAAAAAGCTCCCGAAGGAAGCTTATCCGTTGGCATTACTTCTTAATGTCGATAATCTTATACTGGATGACCCCTGCAGGAACCTGTACGTCTACGACCGCATCTCTTTTCTTGCCTAACAACGCCCTGCCTACAGGACTTTCATTAGAAATCTTGTTAAGCAATGGGTCAGATTCGGCTGTGCCCACGATCGTATATTCGACATTCTCATTGAATTCCATATCTTCAAGGGTCACGATACTGCCTACACTGACAGTTTCGATATCCACATCGTCGTTATTAATAATTCTAGCATTACGCAACATCTTCTCAAGTGTGATAACGCGTCCTTCAATAAAGGCCTGTTCGTTCTTAGCATCCTCATATTCCGAGTTCTCGCTAATATCACCGTATCCAATCGCTACCTTAATCCGTTCGGCCACTTCACGACGTTTCACGGATTTCAAAAACTCAAGCTCATCTTCAAGCCTCTTTAGGCCGTCAAGTGTAAGAAGGACTTCCTTTTCTGACATATTAACAAATCTCCCGTCATGTGAAGATTTTCATACTGGGAACCGTAGCATCGATTACGTATGAATTTCACTCATTTAATATATTAACCATGTCAGCCCAAGATGACAGTAGGAACGTATGGTTTTACCGGAAGCCAATCATCTATTGGATGATTATATTTCAACCCGAATGAAATGTCAATCGCAACCAATCAGGGTAAAACCATGGTTTTACCCGTTCTATTCCGCTGTTTCCTGGACCTTTTCCAAGTAGACTTTAGTGAACTAATGCTTGTGAATCTTCCTCTTGATCGGCTTCTCCGCTATTCACAAACTCAAGCAAGGTGTGGGCCATCTGATCGCGACGAGTATGCTCCATCACAGAGTCCTTGACGCGAGCTGAGCCGCGCAACCCTTTTAAATACCAGGCCATGTGCTTGCGCATTTCTCTAACCGCTACATTCTCACCTTTCAAATCGACCAATCGATCCAAATGAAGCAGAGCAATACGCATTTTCTCAGCTGCGCCTGGTTCAGGCAGCAGTTCTCCGGTAGTTAAATATTGAATAGTCCGATACAGCATCCAGGGATTGCCGAGCGCCGCACGACCGATCATTACGCCGTCACAGCCTGTATGATCCAACAGCTTCTTGGCGTCCTCAGGCGTGAAAACATCACCGTTACCAATGACCGGAATCGAAACCGACTCCTTCACTTCCTTGATAATATCCCAGTTGGCTTTGCCGCTGTACATCTGTACTCTTGTCCGGCCATGCACACTGACAGCAGAACCGCCGCCGTTCTCTACGGCCTTGGCATTCTGCACTGCATAGACGTGGTCATCATCCCAGCCGATTCGCATTTTAACCGTAACAGGTTTGTTCACGGAACGGACAACCTCGGTGACCATCTTCTCAATTTTTGCAGGATCAAGCAACCAGCGAGCCCCGGCATCGCACTTCGTTATCTTAGGTACGGGGCAGCCCATATTAATATCAATGATATCTGCATTGGTGTGCTGATCGACAATCTTCGCTGCTTCAACGAGCGATTCGGTGTCGCCTCCGAATATTTGGAGACTGAGCGGTTTCTCGCGTTCGTCTACGTAAAGCATTTCCATGGTGCGTTGATTGCCGTGGAGAATGGCCTTGTCGCTTACCATCTCCGCGCACACCAACCCGCAGCCGAATTCCTTCGCGATTAGTCGGAATGCAGGGTTGCACACGCCAGCCATTGGAGCCAACACGACATTGTTATTAGTAGCTACGTTCCCGATTTGTAACATTATTGATCCTCTCCTTCCTTACGTACTGGCAATAGTTCTGCAGGGTCTATGTTGAGTGCATCCGCAATCTTTTGCATAATTTTTGCTTCAGCTTTGCGGCTTCCCCGCTCAATTGCCCCTAATATAGCTATAGAAACGCCCATTCGCTGAGCCAATTCATCTTGAGTAAATCCTTTTAGCTTACGAAAAGCTCTTACGCGTTGGGCGATTTGGTTCTTTTCCACAGTCTAACGCCTTCCTTTCCTTCCAGTTTGTCCAGATCCTGCTCCAGAGAAACAGCATCTTCCGGTTGCATTGGACGAAGAACATCGAGCAGCGGGATGAGCACAAAAGCGCGTTCCCGCATACGAGGATGAGGTACCGATAGTTCAGCAGATTGGACCTCTACCCTGTCATAGCCCGTATCCATACCCGGGTTACTTCCCTTGTATAAAAGTAATAAATCGAGATCAATAGTGCGGGGGCCCCAACGAATATCTCGTGTGCGACCTAATCGCAACTCAGCAGCGGCCATCTCATGATAAAGCTGGCTGGGAGATAATCCGGTACGGACCGCAATAACTTGATTAAGAAAAGCCGCTTGCTCCAAGTAACCTACAGGATCCGTTTCATATATGGGGGACTCACTGGCTATTTCAACTGACGGGTGCTGCTGAAGTTGATTTTTTGCATCAGCAAGAAATTGTTCTCTCTCCCCTTGGTTCGAGCCAAGTCCGATGTATGCAATATAAATGTGCTGCTGTACCACGATTCATGCCCGCTTTCTAAGAATGTGCACGGTAACCCCTTCGAAATGAGTGTCGAAAGGGGGGTGAGGCTTCGTTAATCGAACCGCGACATCATTTACACTAGTATACTGATGCAGCAGATCGGATGCAATGGCTTCCGCCAAAGCCTCAATTAGACGGAACGGCTCTCCCTGGACTATGGCTTTCACTCGTTCGTATACCTCTGCATAATTGACCGTGTGGTTCAGATCGTCTGACTGGCCAGCCCGAGCAAGGTCGATCGATAGCTCAATATCCGCATGAAACCGCTGGCCAAGCTTGTTTTCTTCTGGGAATACACCATGATAGCCGTAAAATTGCATGCCTTTCAATTCAATTTTGTCCATCTCTATATCCGCCTCTCACAATGGCATCGGCCATTATTGCAATACGCTTCATTTCTCGGACGTCATGAACCCTTACGATGTTGCACCCTTGGGCAATCCCAAGCGCTACTGTAGTTGCCGTTCCTTCTACTGTATCATTGGCGGGAAGCTGCAGCGTTTTTTGAATGACGCTCTTCCTGGAAGTTGCTAGAAGGATAGGGTATCCGAGCTCTGCGATAAGGTACATATTGGACAGCAATAACAAATTCTGTTCATATGACTTGGCAAATCCGATTCCTGGATCCAATATGATCTGTTCGGAAGAGACACCTGCATTTAATGCGATCCTGACGCTGCTGCGCAAATCTTCAACTACATCTAGCAGAAAATCATTATATTCAGCCTTCTGGCGGTTATGCATTAGCACCACTGGGCATTTATAAGTCATAGCAACTTGGGCTAAGTCGGTGTCGCCTCGAAAGCCCCATATATCGTTGATGATATGAGCGCCCGCTCCCAAAGCCTGCCTGGCAACTTCAGCTTTATAGGTATCCACGGAGATCGGAACTGGCAACCCTGCTTCCACCAGAGCAGCTACGACAGGTACAACTCTCGATAATTCATCCTCCAACGATACCTTGGCGGCTCCAGGGCGTGTAGATTCCCCTCCAATATCAATGATATCGGCTCCCTCCGCTACCATTTGCATAGCCCGCATAACGGCAACATCAGGGGAGCTGTAACGGCCGCCATCGGAGAATGAATCTGGAGTCACGTTAAGAATCCCCATAATTAGAGTTCGACTGCGTATATCCAGCGTCAGATCCCGGCAAGCCATGGTCTGTCCTCCACGAAACACCCTATCATGTTGGACAGGTTTCCACAAAGGTAATGGTGGGAACGATGCGGTACCTAACATTTCATCCATAAGTACACCTCCTGTAAGCTTCTATTAGCTGCCTAGTCCACAGTCCTGTTTCGTTAAGCGCTTTACCTACTACAGTTACTTCTCCTTGCCCGTCGAAACACTTGCAAATAGGTACTAATTCTTGAATGGAGTTGGTTATGAACAACTCCTCTGAAGCCGCAACTTCATTCCAACGATACCAGCCCTCTTCAGTTGGAAGACCGATCTGAGCGGCCAGCTCCAATACGAGTTCTCTTGTGATCCCTGGAAGAATCCCTGTGTCCAGATGAGGCGTGCATAATACGCCGTCTCTAATAAGGAACACATTACTAACGATACCCTCCGCCACAAAACCCCGATGATCCAAAAAAAGCCCTTCAGCCCCTACGGCCCAAGGATAGCCTAGCATTTCCCGCTTTGCTCCTATATTATTCATATAGTGGAATGATTTCAAACGAACCGCACCTTCTGGTGTATTGCGAGTAGTTTGCAATAGCTGCAGCGGCCTCCCCCGTACCAGAGCACTTGGATCAGAAGGCGGCAAATCCTTGATATAAATAATGACGTTGGGGTGGTTGTAGGAGGCCGCAGGAAGACCGAGCGCTTCCGTTCCAGCAGACACAGAGAGTCTGATATAAGCTTCTTCCAGATTGTTCGCTTCGAGCAGCAGAGCAATCTGTTCACGAAGCTCCGCCTCATCCGGCTTATACTCAATCGCAAGCTGACGACAAGCATCTGTCAATCGACGCAGATGGCGATCCAGCAGAAAGGGGCGCCCTCCGTAAGTGCGAAACGTCTCGAACACTCCCATCCCATACAAAAAGCCGTGATCATACACCGAGATCACGGCTTCTCGCGCATCTATCACATGGCCATTCATCCAGATTTTCATCGGTTAATCGCTAAAAAATTACGCAGAAGTTGGTGGCCGTGATCCGTGATAATCGATTCCGGGTGAAATTGAACACCTTCAATCTGATACTCCTTGTGCCGGAGCCCCATGATCTCACCTTCTTTGGTCTCTGCCGAGATTTCCAAGCAATCCGGAAGCGTCTCTCTCCGCACAATCAAAGAGTGGTATCTGGTGGCGGTATATGGAGACGGAATGCCCTCGAAAATCGAGCGTCCATCATGATAAATCTCAGATGTCTTGCCATGCATCAGCTTGTCCGCTCTTACAACTTCTCCTCCGAATACTTGTCCGATCGATTGGTGACCCAGACACACCCCGAGTATAGGTACTACGCCTTTGAAATGTTCAATTAATTCTAGGCTGATGCCTGCTTCATTAGGTGTGCACGGTCCTGGCGATATAAGAATATGGGATGGCTTCAGGGCTTCAATGCCGGCCAAGTCGATCTGATCGTTGCGATGTACAACGACTTCCTCGCCAAGCTCCCCTAAATATTGCACCAAATTGTAAGTAAACGAGTCATAATTGTCAATAACCAGAATCATCTCGTCTCAGCTCCTCTCACGCTCTCACTAAACTGAATAGCTTTCCATAACGCCTTAGCTTTGTTCAAGGATTCCGTATATTCCAACTCCGGGACCGAATCAATAACGATACCCGCTCCTGCCTGGAATTGTCCGATTCCATCTTGAACAACCATTGTGCGTATAATTATATTTAATTCCATATTCCCATTATAGTCAATCCATCCAATCGAGCCCGTATAAGGCCCTCTCCTTACAGGCTCAAGCTCATCTATGATTTCCATCGTGCGAACTTTTGGCGCACCTGTAATTGTACCGCCGGGAAAGGTAGCTGCGATGGCATCAAATGTGTGTTTACCCTCTGCAAGCTGGCCACGAACGTTAGACACAATATGCATCACATGGGAATAATATTCAATAACCATGAACTCGTCAACCTTTACGGTCCCGTATCGAGAGATACGACCCAGGTCATTACGAAGCAAATCCACTAACATAACGTGTTCTGCCCGTTCCTTCTCATTGCCTATCAGCTCATCCGCCAATCGCATGTCTTCCGCAGCACTGCCGCCTCTTGGACGTGTCCCCGCAATGGGACGTGTTTCCAGAACACCATCGACTAATCTGACGAGCAATTCAGGCGAACCCGAGACAAGGGACAACTCCGGAAAACGAATCAACCCCATATAAGGGGATGGATTGATCAATCGAAGACATTCATATATATGCTCAGGTGAAGTTTGGAGCTTCCGATCCTGCCTCACCGATAAATTCACTTGAAAAACGTCGCCTTGACTAATATACCGTTGCACTTGCCGAACTGCTTCCATGTAAGCTTCCTTGCTGAATACTTTGATGGTGTCCGTCATGGACTCGACATCAATATGCAGCCAATTGGGGTCCGCAGCGATTTGGGTCAGGCTGTTATTACGGACCATCGCTTCTTCATCAATGGATGCTAATTCATCCAGCTTGTTCCATAGGTCAACCATTTGCTCTGTGTAAAGCTCTGCTTCTTCATATAGCCGTCTTAAGGTCCCGTCCGATTGAACATCGCCGATCTCATTCGAAGGTAAATGTATATGTACGGTACAGTATACCGAATGCTCTTCATGATCTACGACCCATAGCTCGTCCGTTCTCATCCAGTAGTAATCCGGAATCCTGCCATCATCCCGCGCATGCGCAGGCAGCTTCTCAATGGACCGGGCAACATCATATCCCCAATAACCGACACATCCCCCCATGAATTTCGGAGCGCCGGGAACTCTTGGAGAATGATAGGCCGCCATCCACTCACGTACGACATTCAAAGGCGTGCCTACTGCCTCCATTACTTTACCGCTGACTACGCCATTGTTGACTTCAAAGTTCGTAATCCAAGCCAGATTACCTCTACCCTGAATGGTAGATGGTGTGCGCAGGCCAAGCATGGTATACCGCCCGCCCTTCCCGCTCTCCAACACAAAAGAGCAAGGATCAGCCATCTTCCAAGCTGGCTCCCATGTAGCCATCCTGTCACGTTGAAGAGGAATTCGACGAATAAATGGCAGGTGTGTATAGTGTTCCGCCCATTGCTGCCATTGTTGCAACGAAGTTAAAATCAAGGAGCCCCCTCCTGACGACTGAAAGAAATTAAACACGCCCCTCGATGCGAGGGGCGCCGTTCATGCTAGTATAACCGATAAGCCTATTATTCGTCTATTCGTCGAATTGATACAGTGGAGTGCTCAAGTAACGCTCTCCATTGCTTGGAAGAATAGCGACAACGCGCTTGCCTTTGCCTAGTTCCTTTGCGACCTTAAGCGCTGCGAATATAGCTGCACCCGAGGAAATGCCGCCCAGAATTCCTTCTTCCTTGGCCACGCGGCGGGAAGTTTCAAAAGCATCTTCATTCTCGACTGTGATAACTTCGTCGTAAATGCTTGTATTCAGAATATCAGGTACGAAGCCCGCACCGATCCCTTGAATCTTGTGAGGACCTGGCTTGCCGCCGGAAAGAACAGGGGAAGCGGATGGCTCTACTGCGTAGATCTTGATGTCCGGAAAGTTCTCTTTCAATATGGAACCTGCACCTGTGATCGTGCCGCCTGTTCCAATACCAGAGATGAATGCATCCAGCTTACCGTCATGGCCATTAATCGCTTCCACGATTTCTGGACCTGTAGTTTCAAGATGAACCTTAACATTCGCTTGATTCTTGAATTGTTGCGGAATGAAGTAAGTTGCGTTCTCAGCAGCCAAATCTTCGGCACGCTTGATTGCGCCTTTCATTCCTTCCGGTCCTGGTGTCAGAATCAATTGGGCTCCATAGGCGCGAAGCAAGTTGCGGCGCTCAATACTCATTGTTTCTGGCATTACCAGGATTGCTTTGTAGCCTTTGGCTGCCGCTACCATCGCAAGTCCAATTCCTGTATTTCCGCTCGTAGGCTCGATGATCGTATCGCCGGGTTTTAGCTTGCCTTCCTTCTCAGCCGTCTCGATCATGCTGATCGCAATACGGTCCTTCACGCTAGCTCCCGGGTTCTGATATTCCAATTTAACGTAAATCTCAGCATAGTCCTCAGGAACAACTCGGTTTAATCTAACCAGAGGGGTATCCCCAATTAATTGTGTGATGCTTTGTACTAATTTCGCCATCGTAAACCCTCCCAAGGTCCTAATTATTATTCCGAGTAAAACTGTCGGCTTTATTACTTTTTATCTTATCAATGGGCCTATTGAATGTCAACACTAATTTGTCAGGAGCAGCCAAATTATTTGAATTCTGGCATAAGGACTGTCGCCTTGTGACTCTCCCGTATTCCATTCAACAGTTCCTTCAGCGGAACAGCCTTCTGCAGCGCTAACTCATGACGAATAAACTCCCTGGTATCCGCGTCGATAGTCTTATTCGTTTCCTTTTTCTCTAATAGCTGCAATATCACAAATCCATTTTTAGAAGGAATCGGTTTGCTAAGCTCGTTTACCTTCAGCGTGCGGGCTGTCTGAACGATATAAGGAGGCAGGAACGGATCTGTGTCCTCGACCCACCCTATATCCCCGCCCTGCTTCGCTGATTCTGTATCTGTCGAACGCTCTTTGGCCAATACACCGAAATCATACCCATTGTTCCAATCCACTATAAATTGGTTAGCTTCTTCCTTGGTTTTGACCTCCGCCTTCAGCAAATGATACCGAATGAAGCTCTTGAATTCCTCCGGATGCTCCTGTATGTACTTTTGCACTTCAGCATCAGAGATTTTGATATTCCTCGTCGCAAGCCGCTCCAAGAGCAGCTTGTAATACACATCTTCACTAAGCTCCGATTTGGTCAAGCCCAACTGCTCTTTCATCGATTTGTAAAAGTCTTCCTCACTTTCATACCCGTGCTGCATACGTACTAATTCTTTATCTATTTCTTCACGCGTCACTTTGACTTGTAGTTCATCGGCTTCTTGTCGAATCACTTCGCGATCGATCAGTAAGTTCAGCAGCTCCGCTCCATACTTATCTTGCAAGCGGCTTATCAGATCTTGATATTTAATCTTAGTGTCACCGACAATGGCAACGACTTGCTCCGGATTCTTCTGCCCGCCTTGATTAGGGGATACAGTAGGCTGCGGAGGATTCGTTTGCGCTTGTTTCCCATTGCTCAGCAAAATCGTCAGTACCAGTATGCAGGCCAGCAAAAATACGATTGCTCCCCAAAGAAGTTTGACACTCCTCATCCTGATTTCTCCTCTGTCTCTTATCCCAATTTCTACCGATTATAACATTCTTTCTCTATGTTGTTTTGTAAATTAAAGCTTGCAGCTGTTGTTCGTCAAAATGATAAGCTTCGTTGCAGAAATGACATACGACTTCTGCTTGCCCTTGCTCTTCAAGTAAAGACTGCAGCTCCTCACGGCCTAAGCTGACCAAGGTCTGCTCCACACGCTCCTGCGAGCATTTGCAGCGAAACTGAAGCTCCATCCGTTCTTTGACCTCAACACCCTCAAGCAGCTCTTCAAGAATTTGCTCCAACTGCTTCCCCTCATCCAACATCGAAGTAATAGGAGGAAGCTGGGACAACCGGACTTCGAGCTCACCGATTTCTTCATCGGTCATGCCAGGCATAAGTTGAATAATGAATCCGCCAGATGCCTTTACAGAAGAGTCAATATCAACTAGAACACCTAATGCTACTGCAGAAGGAGTCTGCTCGGATTTGGCAAAATAGTATGTGAAATCATCGCCAAGCTCACCCGAAACAATGGGGGTGCTGCCGCGGTAAGGCTCCTTCATGCCAAGATCTTTAATAATATAGATAAAGCCGTCCATTCCGACAGCTCCCCTAACGTCCAGCTTGCCTTTCTCATTAAGAGGAAGATCTACTGTAGGATCGTCCACATATCCGCGAAGATCCCCTTTGGCATTGGCATCGACGACGATTTGCCCTAAGGGACCATCTCCCTTTACCTGCACAGTCAGCTTCTCTTCACCTTTCATCATTGCACCCATCATGGCACCAGCCGTTAACGTACGCCCCAAAGCCGCTGTCGCTACTGGGCTGGTATGATGTCGACCACGGAGCTCCTCCAGTATACCGGTCGTATTAGCAGCAAAAGCTCTTACCTTGCCGTCTAATGCAGTTGCGCGTATCAAATAATTTTGTTGCATCTAATGTCCTCCGCTCTAGCTGTTTCGTTCATATATGATTTGCAAGCCTTGAAGGGTCAACAATGGATTCACGATCTGAATCGTCCGGGACTCTCCGGAGATCAACTCGGCCAAACCGCCTGTCGCCACAACCTTAGTCTTTGTCTTATATTCTTCCTCGATTCGTTGAACAATACCGTCTACTTGGCCGGCAAACCCAAAAATGATCCCGGCTTGCATCGACGTAACCGTACTGCGTCCTACTGTGCTTTTAGGTCTAACGAGCTCAATCCGAGGCAATTTGGCGGCCTTCTGATACAAAGCTTCCGTTGAAATCCCAATTCCAGGCGCTATTGCCCCGCCAACGTATTGGGCCTTCTCATCAATGTAGCAAAAAGTAGTGGCTGTGCCGAAATCGACGACGATGAGAGGCGGTCCATACAGCTCAATGGCAGCTACCGCATTCACGATGCGATCCGCTCCTACTTCACGCGGGTTCTCATAACGGATGTTCAGCCCTGTTCGAGTGCCAGGCCCCACGAACATCGCTTTTTTATGCAAATATTTATCGCAGATATTTTCTAGAATATGAATCATAGGAGGCACAACGGATGATATCATCACACCTTTAATTTGATTAACCGTTATGCCTGCGAAATGAAACAAATTGTAAAACATGATGCCATACTCATCTACGGTTGAAGAGCGGTTCGTGCTTACTCTCCAATTGTGAAGCAGCTGCTTTCCCTCATATAGACCAAGTACAATGTTAGTATTCCCTACATCGACGACCAGAATCATGCGCTGGGCCCCTTCTTAGTGTCAAGATCCAAGCTGATATCTAGTGATTGAACTGAATAGGTTAATCGGCCCACGGATATGACGTCCACACCAGTGAGCGCTATCGAATGCAGCGTCTCCAGAGTAACAGAGCCTGATGCTTCAATAATGATATGGGGAGCCGCTTGACGAATACGTCTCACTGCTTCCGTCATTCTCCCGTTATCCATATTATCGAGCAAGATGATGTCTGCTCCGGCCGAAATGGCCTGCTCCAGCTCATCGAACGATTCCACTTCCACTTCAATCTTCATGGTATGTGGAATACCTTCACGTGCTGCGCGAACGGCTGGTTCAATGCCTCCCGCACCTTTAATATGATTATCCTTGATCATAACCGCATCATAGAGACCGAACCGGTGATTGTACCCTCCGCCTACACGCACAGCATACTTTTCCAACATGCGATGTCCAGGCGTTGTCTTGCGGGTATCGACCAGACGAACAGGCAGGTTCTTTATTGCATTCACATATTCATTCGTGCGGGTTGCAATTCCAGATAAACGTTGCATCAGATTCAGAGCAAGCCGTTCTCCAAGCAGAATACTCCTGGCACTGCCGCTTACTTCAGCCAGGACCGTGCCCTTGGTAACGGATGCTCCCTCTTCAACCAACGGAACAAACTGCAGTTCTGGATCAACGATTGCAAAAACTTGCTTCGCTATAGGCAGTCCTGCAATGGTGCCGGATTCCTTCACATGAATAATACCTTTAGACCGGCGGTCCAAAGGTATAGTCGTCGCTGTCGTCATATCGCCAGTACCAATGTCTTCCTCTAACCATAGACGGATATTCCGGCTCAAAAGTTCCTGATTCAACAACATTTCTTTAGTCATGAATGCGTTCCTCCGTAAATCCTTTATCTCGTTCCATCACGATATGTTTGCGCCAGATCAGATCATCTCTCTCAGGGAAATCTTGACGATAATGTCCGCCCCGGCTCTCTTCCCGATTCAAGGCCGATTGCGTCGTTAGTAATGCGCATGTGAGCAGATTGGCAAATTCAATTTCTTCCCTTTTCGTAAGGCAAGACTCGAATACCGACAATTGTCGTTTCAGCTCTTCGAGACCCTTCTCTAACCCCTTGGCATTTCGAACCAACCCGACGTACCTAAGCATGATCTTCTGTAGCTTCAACCGTTTCTCCACAATGGCTTGCATAGGTCCTACCGGTTTATGGCTATGTTCTGAAAAGTCATCCGTTACAGCCTGATCCGTTAATCCTGCGATATGCTCAATGATACGACGGCCGAATACGATTGCTTCGGATAATGAATTGCTTGCCAGTCGATTCGCTCCGTGGACACCGGTAGAGGACACTTCCCCGCAAGCATATAACCGTTTGATGGAAGTCTGCCCGTTCAAATCGGTCCGAATCCCGCCCATCATATAATGAGCCGCTGGTGCAACAGGAATCCAATCGGTAGTCACGTCCAGACCATAGGTCAAGCAATATTCGTAAATATTGGGAAACCGGTGTCTTACCATATCTGCAGATTCGTGCGTAATATCAATATACACGAATGTAGATTTGGTATCCTCCATTTCATTCACAATCGCTCTGGCCACAATATCTCGCGGAGCCAGCTCGAGCTGCGGGTGCACCTTTTCCATGAACCGCTCTCCCTTTATGTTGCGCAGAACAGCCCCTTCTCCACGCAGAGCTTCTGAGATTAAGAAGCGCGGAGCTCCTGGATAACACAGGGAGGTAGGATGGAATTGCACGAACTCCATATCGCGAATTAACGCACCCGCTCGATAGGCCATGGCAATCCCATCACCTGTGGCGATTTCCGGGTTGGTCGTGTATCTGTATAGCTGCCCTGTGCCGCCGGAGCACAAAATAATCGCCTTCGCCTGCACATAGATGCGTTGCCCGTCCGGCTTTTGAACAAGAACCCCTTTACACTCGTTCTGATAAGTTATTAAGTCAATCACATAATGATCGTCCCATATTTGAATCTTCTCACTTTGCTTCGTCTTCTCCGACAGGGCACGCACAATCTCTGCCCCTGTGGCATCCCCCTGCGCATGCAGAATACGCCGTTGGCTATGAGCACCTTCCTTGGTAAGAGCGAACTCGCCATTCTCCAGATCGAATTGGGTACCCATCCGAATAAGATCCTTAACCCCTTCGGGTCCTTCATGTACAAGCACATCTACGGCTTCATGGTCACACAGACCGGCTCCAGCAATTAACGTATCTTGCCGGTGATATTCTGGTGAATCTTCATCTGAGATTACGGCTGCAATTCCCCCTTGGGCATACCGGGTATTGCTGTCCAGCAAGGATTTCTTCGTTATCATAAGCACTTCATGCGTTTCACTGGCTCGGATAGCTGTGAATAATCCCGCGATCCCCGCGCCAATCACCACAACATCCGTTTGTACATGAGGCAGCTTATCAAGTGAGAAATCGACCAAATAACGTGGTATCATACCATTCACCTTTTATGGGCAAGAGAGTAGCGCATGCTACTTAACCTGTAACATGCGCTCTAGGGAGAGTCGTGCTTGTTCAGCAACTTGAGGCGGCACATAGATTTGAGGTTGCATTGTCTCCATGCAACGAACAATTTTCTTAAGATTGTTTACTTTCATATTGGGGCATACGAGAAATTTAGTAGCAAAGTGGAAGGTCTTATTCGGGCTATCCATTCTTAATTGATACCCTGTTCCATCCTCTGTACCGACTATAAATTCCTGGCAGTCCGATTCTTTACAATATTTGATAATGGCAGTAGTGCTTCCTACAAAATCACCAAGCTGTACAACCTCAGGACGACATTCCGGGTGGACGACGAACTGCGCATTCGGGTGTTTGGCTTTCATCTCCATAACATCCTTGACCGTCAACATGTCATGGGTATTACAGTACCCTTCCCAAATAATCATTTTCTTGTCCGTAAACTTGGATACATAATCGCCTAGATTTTTGTCCGGCACCCATATGATCTCATCCGAATCCACGGATTGGATAACCTTCACTGCATTAGCAGAAGTACAGCAAATATCCGTCTCCGCCTTAATCTCAGCTGAGGAGTTAATGTATGTCACTACGGCAGCGTTAGGATGCTGTCGTTTAAGCGCTTTGAGGCCTTCGACATTGACCATATCCGCCATGGGGCAACCTGCACGCTCATCTGGAATAATGACTGTCTTGTTAGGAGCGAGGATCTTAGCGCTCTCCCCCATAAAGTGCACTCCGCAGAATACGATCACCTCAGCATCGGTCTGAGCTGCTTTCTGAGCCAGCAAGAAGGAATCACCTCGAAAATCAGCGACTTCCTGAACTTCATCCCTCTGATAATAGTGGGCAAGTATGATGGCATTCCGTTCCTTCTTAAGCTCAGCAATTCGCTGCTTGAGTTCACGGTTCTGCTCAGCTTTACGCTCTAACGCCAATGCTTCCATGATAGGTCCCCTTCCTTCCATCCGAATACGTGAAAAAGTTCACGCATTAGTCTATTGTAAAAAATACGTAATTTCTCTTTCTAATATACCCTTATTATGAGCAGCGACTTTGCAAAATAGCAGTACTCGCGAAAGGGTACATTTTACAACTAATTTACACAACCTGACACAGACTGTCAATGACCAAAAACCATGATTTTGGCGGGTTAAGAAGGTTGGCTTGTAAAAAATCCGGCATCTCCACGAGGGATTGCCGGATTTCGCTTATTCATCCTTTGGTTCTTTCTTATCGCGATCGAAATCGAGCTTGTTCGCATCGCCTGTTCCGTCTTGAGTGTTAATGTTAACCTTCAGCTGCTCATCGAAGCTGGCCCATTCATCGGACTTCTCCAGTTCTTTATCCGTCACTTTGCCATGCTCGAGCAATTGAGCGATCTGCTCTCTGTCGAGAGTCTCTCTTTCAAGCAAGGCGTTAGCAATCAAATGAACTTGATCCGCATATTGGGTCAAAATTTCTTTGGCTCTGTTGTAACAACGGCTGATTAGGTTCTGCATTTCTTTGTCGATCTCATAAGCAATCGCATCGCTGTAGTTCTGCTCATGACCAATATCGCGTCCCAGGAATACTTGACCTTGGGTCTGACCGAATTGCATCGGTCCGAGCTTCTCGCTCATTCCATATTCCATGATCATACTGCGAGCAATACCAGTTGCTTTGCGGAAGTCATCAAAAGCCCCGGTTCCAACTTCACCGATGTACATTTCCTCGGATACGCGACCGCCTAGCAATCCAGTTATCCGATCAATCAATTCGGACTTCGTGGCCAACAACCGATCCTCGCCGTCCTTCGGAATACTTAGCACATATCCACCTGCGCGACCGCGCGGAACGATCGTAACCTTATGCACTACGTCAGCATTCTTCTCATAGTACCCAATAATCGCGTGTCCTGCTTCGTGGTAGGCTATGGTGCGCTTCTCGCGTTCGCTGATCACACGGCTCTTCTTCTGTGTTCCGACGATAACGCGGTCAAATGCTTCCTCAATCTCATCCATCGAGATATCCTTGCGGCTGCGACGGGCTGCGATCAACGCCGCTTCATTCAGCAGATTTTCCAGATCAGCACCGGTAAACCCAGTGGTATAGCGCGATAACACTTCCAGCTTAACGTCCTTGTTAAGAGGCTTGTTGCGAGCATGTACCTTGAGTACTGCTTCGCGGCCTTTCACATCTGGGCGATCAACTGTTATTTGACGGTCGAAACGGCCTGGACGCAAGAGTGCAGGATCCAGAATGTCCGGTCGGTTCGTTGCAGCAACGATAATAATGCCCTCGTTGGCTCCGAAGCCGTCCATCTCAACAAGCAATTGATTGAGCGTCTGCTCGCGTTCGTCATGACCTCCGCCTAATCCGGCGCCGCGTTGGCGTCCGACTGCGTCGATCTCATCAATAAAGATAATACAAGGTGCATTCTTCTTCGCGTTCTCGAATAGATCACGGACACGGGAAGCACCTACACCAACAAACATCTCTACGAAGTCAGAACCGCTGATACTGAAGAACGGCGTGCCTGCTTCTCCCGCAACAGCACGAGCTAGAAGCGTCTTCCCTGTTCCCGGAGGCCCTACTAACAAGACCCCTTTGGGGATACGAGCGCCTAAGGCTGCGAACTTGCGTGGATCCTTCAAGAATTCAACTACTTCCACCAGCTCTTGTTTCTCTTCGTCTGCGCCGGCTACATCGTCAAACGTAACCCTCTTCTTTTCTTCATTGTAGAGACGGGCTCGGCTCTTGCCGAAATTCATTACTTTTCCGCCGCCGCCTTGAGCCTGGTTAAGCAAGAAGAAGAACAGGATGAAGATGATTACAAACGGAATAATGGAAGTCAGGAACGTAATCCAGACGTTGTCCCCGTCCATCTTCTCATGGATTTCCTTGTTAACAGTGCTTTGCTCTAATAGATCAATCACCCGTTCACCGAAAGGAGCGTGTGTTTCGAAGAGCAGCTTATCTGTATCTGTAGCGGATTGTTTAAATTTCCCCCGAATCAGATAGGTATAACCGTCAAACTTAACCGACACTTCATCGACATTATTGTCCTTCAGCTCTTGACGGAACTGGGTGTAGTCGATCGTTTGCTTGGTATCGTTCTGATTGCTGATGAAATGAACGATTCCTACGGTAACGAGGAAAATGAGTAAATAAAATCCGGTGTTGCGGATGATCCGATTCATCCCCTACCTCCTCTCAATGACACACGTAATATTTTACCACAGGCGGAGTATGCATCACAATAGAACGAAGAACAGCGATGCATAGCGGCCTTAAACTGCCATCAAGACGAATAAACTTCAGGTTTCAAGATACCTACATATGGAAGATTCCGATATTTCTCCGAATAATCCAAGCCATACCCGACAACAAAAGCATCTGGAATCGTGAAGCCCTTATAATCGGATTCCAAATCAACCGTGCGTCGTCCAGGCTTGTCAAATAATGTGACAACGGAGATTGACAAAGCGTTGCGTCGCTCCAGAACATCAATCAAATAACTCAGAGTGAGTCCGCTGTCAATGATGTCTTCCACTATAAGTACATTGCGGCCTTCCACCGGAACATCCAAATCCTTAATAATCTTGACTACACCTGAAGACTTAGTTGATTGTCCATAACTCGATACAGCCATGAAGTCCAGCTCAAGTGGAATATCCATCCGCTTGACCAGATCAGCCATGAATATGAATGCGCCTTTCAGCACACAAATGACCAATGGATTGCGTCCTTCGTATTCCTTACTCAGTATCTCGCCTAATTCGGCTACTTTCCGTTGGATCTCTTCTTCGGTGAATAGTACTTCTAGTATATCGTTTTGCACAAATGCCGGTCCCCCTATTCTTAAGCTTACATCTGCCATTCACGCACAAACGGCTTTGCTGCACAAGCTCTTACCCTATACTATGAATACATAAGGGAGCTCATTCTATTTAGGTCGTTCCGAAAAACCAGTGGATTCATGCATTAGGAACGAACCGCATAACTAACACCTCAGACGTATCAGACGTTAGAAGCGCATGCTTGGATCTGCCAAGCCCCGGTATCCAAAGAATCCTTCCGGCGGCATCTTCAATAATAGGGGTTCGCTCCCGCATTCGCTGAGGAACTTTTTTGTCAATGAACATATCCTTTACTTTTTTTGATCCATTTAAACCGAGCGGTTGCATCCTGTCTCCATCACGCCGCTTACGGATCGTAATAGGAAAGCTCACATGGTTTAAGTCAAAAAAAGCCTCCGAGTGGGAGGGACGTTGCCTCGTGTCAGCGTGTGTCTCCCCTTCGCGGAAGGATGCCAGCTTGTGTGAAGACACTTGAGCATCTTGAGCTCGGGTAGTGAAAGTCAACGCCCCAGCCCATCTGACGGCAACCTGTCCCTCCAGATGTGAGCGCTCAAGGGTTCCCTTCCATACGGGTTCATCTAATGTTGTTGATTCGATCTGAGAATGCCTGTTAATCAAAATGCGGTCATACTCCCGACACAAAACAGCGCCGCCTTGCAAATGGATCTTCGCGGAAGGAGAATTATCTTGCGAGATCATTTCTCTAATCCGTTCAATCCGGTTAAAGTCCGAAACATCCGATTCGGAGCACACATAGCTCAATATTAGATGAATCAACCGCCTTTGTAAAGCAATATGCAGAGCCGTAAATGCATTTCTGGAGAAGGCGTAGCCATTCTCATCCTCGGTGACTAGCGACGGCCAAGCACGAGTTGCTTCCTTGTTTATAAAGTCATCTTCCTCAACCATTAAATCGGCTAGACGATTCAAGGACTCGGGAAGCTGCGGGTTAAACGTGAGCAGAGCGGGTATTACATCCAAGCGGATGCGGTTGCGTGTATACTTCCTGGAGCGGTTACTGCTATCCTCTGCATAGGGCAGTTCCTTCTCCAGACAGTAGCGAACTAGCTCTGCTTTGTATATACGAAGTAAAGGGCGCACAAGTTCCAAATCGTTTAACGATCGCCGTAACGGAATTCCAGTTAGCCCTGAAGGGCCTGTCCCTCTAAGGATCCGCATAAGTACAGTCTCCGCTTGGTCGTCCGCGTGGTGCGCCGTCACCAACCGATTGGCGCTTATCTTGGCTGCGGCGGCTGTCAAGAAAGCATAACGCTCTTCACGAGCGGCTGTCTGCGCATTCTCCCCTGTATGACGAATGATATCCGGCATATCCACCATGCCCATCTGACAAGGAATACCTAGGCTAACGCAAAATGCTTCGACTTGCTGCGCTTCCCGATCCGATTCCTCTCCTCTGAATTGGTGGTTCAGATGTGCTGCTGCTATCCTCCACTCCCACTTATTAGACAATTGATGCAGAATATGAAGAAGAGCCGTAGAATCTGGACCCCCAGATACGGCTGCAAGAAGTGTGTCGCCTCGCTCCATGAGGCAATATTGGCGGATATACCGCTCGATTGTATGAATCAATTCCGCGTCTGAACGCTGCATGATTGCCTCCAGTAGTTAAGATTGTAGAAATATGTAGAGGCTCGAGGCAAACAAAACAAGGGAAACCGCAAAGGCCGTCTGAATCCACAAGCTATACTTGCTGCTCTTTATACGTATGCCGCTCTTCAGCATCAATGAACGCCATTCTCGTTCTGCTTCCTGAGAATTCTTATATTGACCGGTCAACGCCTTCACTAATACAGGCTTAAATCTCTTGCAGCTCTCGTATTCATTGGTCAAGGCGATCAAATCCTCCAAGCTGCGATTCTGCGGCACCGATTTCACAAATTCAGCGAAACGATTCCTTGTATCGGACAAATACAGGCAAAGAACGGCAAAGGAAAACAAGTCATAAGCTTCGTCCGCTTTACGCGAACCAGCGTTCCAGAAACCCCGGTCGTACACCTCGGTGAATTGTTTGACTGATCGTCCCATCTCTGTTACACCACCGAAATCCACAAGATCAATCTTGCCGAACTCTGAAACCAGGACATTATCCGTCTTCAGATCTCCGAATATGTATTTGCGTCGATGAAGGTTGACTAGCTTCTTCAAAATCCCATAATGAATGAGCTCGAACCAATCCTTCCCATGCTTTTGCAAATATAACTGCGGATGAATCCCCTTCACATATTTCATGACGTAGAAAGGGAGGCTCCTCTCACCGGTAATCATATTGTCAGCGTCCTGCAGATACGTGTCGTCTGCATTCGGACCTTTGGCCAGTGACTTCAGCACATTCACTTCTAATTGCAGATCTATCGTATCGAACCCGATCTTCAAAGCAAACAACGTCTTACCGGCCCGCACCAAATACACTTGACCATTCGCCCCTTCTCCAAGCAGCCGAACAACCTCATATTTGTTCTTGTTCCATTTCCCATGAATCCAAGTCCCTTCAGCCAGGGTAAGCTTAAACGACGTAGTCACTCCAAATCCCGTCCTTATGGTTGGACCTCGCCTGTTGGAAACGATTCTGTTCGCTTTGCTCCTCGCGTTCAGCTGCCTGGAAGGAGAAATGTCGAATGACGGTGCGAATAGCCGGTCCGGTTGGGGTAGTTCCCTTTATGTTTAATTTATAGAACATTTGATTGATTTTTGCAAGGTCAGAACTCCAATCTACAAGAAGATCTGCATCCGCTTGCCCCGGAAAATGAAAGACCGCCATTTCACTCTGCCCTCTTCGGGCCTGCAGACTTAGCAACAGGTCACGACAAGCCTCTTGTGCGGCTCTCAATTTGGTCTTCATACTGGCACTGGTATCAATCAGCAGGGCAACTCGGATAGACGCATTCTCGCTCCACTCATCAATAACCCGCACCACTTCACCCCGCTTATGAGGAGGCAATGACTCTAACTCGCCATCACCCAGAATCTGCTTCAGCTCTCGATTCACGACCTGATGCATCGTCTGGACGACCGTTTTGCGAGTCATCATCTGAACCGTCTGCGACAATGCGGCTGGCGTCACCAACCGGCTCATCCCCCCGCCTGCACGGGCAATTTCTGCGATCTCATCCATCCCGCGCTCTCCGTGCTGATCGCCCCCGTCCGCAACTCCAATCACATTCACGACGATACCTTCCTGATAAGCATGCGCGGCGGCCGCGATCGGGCTTATTCCTTCGTTGGAGCATCCATCCGTTATAAGAATAATTTGTTTCATCATTAGATAATTTCCTCCCCCTAAGAGTTTGAGCCTTACACTGGCCGAAACTGCGAATCTATCAACCAGTGTGCCCATTCAGAGAGAGTGGTATAACAGGTAGACGAAAAAAAGCCAGCCTCCGCGAATGGGCGAAGAGTGGCTGCATGGATTATAGAAAGGCTATATATTTAACTTACCGTGCGCGGGCGTTCGATTCGTGTGAGTCCTGGCAGGCGGAAGGTCGCCCATTCCGGGCTGAATTTTTCAATCCGAGCCACTACAACCGTCATATCATCGACTATATCCCCCCTATGTTGACGAATGACTCGCTCAAGCAATTGATCCGCCACGCCTTGAGGGTCCTCCGTATCAATTTCTTGGATCACTCTGCGCATCCAGAGCTCCTTATTGACTGCATGCCCAGGCGCATCGAATATGCCGTCTGTCATCATAATTAAAATATCGCCTGGTTTCATCTGCATGCTGACCAGGTCTACATCAATATCTTTTAATATTCCGATAGGCAAGTTGTTGGCCGAAATCGGGATAACCTCCGTTCCTCGTTTTATAAAGCTTGGTGTTGACCCTATCTTCATAAACGTCGTATTGGCGCTGTACAAATCGATTAACGCCACATCAACGGTAGCAAACATCTCATCAGAGGAACGCAGCATCAACACAGAGTTGACTGATTTGATCGCAAGCTTCTCATCCATTCCGGATTGCAGAAGCTGTTGAAGAATTGCAAGGGCAGAGCTGCTCTCTGCGCGAGCACGCTCCCCGTTCCCCATTCCGTCGCTAATCGCCACGGCGAATTTGCCATTGCCTAGCTCCACCGTGCTGAAGCTGTCTCCAGAGAGCATATCTCCGTTCTTCGCTGCACCGGCGATCCCCGTCTCCACTTCGTACTCTTTGGCAGAGCCGAACTGGACGGTCGAATAGCCCTCTCCCCGCTCAGACATTTCTTCGTGCCGGACCGCTACTTGCTCCCCGAGAATATCGGAGAGGAGCGGCGCAATAATTTTGCGGCACTCGTCGAATCCTCTTGTGTATCGGTGAACGATCTCGATTTCCACATTCCCTTCATCCAGATTAATAATATCGATACTGTGAATCGACAGTCCCAACTCTTCCAGAGCATTGCGGATTTGCTCTTCCTGCAGGAACAATTCATGTCCCTCGCGCTTGATCTCCTTGGCCAGATCCTCCATCACTTGGGAGACGCCTGTCAACTGCTCCGATACCAATTGACGGCTCTCTTGAATTTGCCGCTTCCAATGTCGGTCACTGCTGTACCTTTCATATTGATGCTTCATCACATCCAGTACTTGATCGGTTCGCACACATACATTTTTCCATTCACGCGGAATCTCTTTGCGGCTGTATGAAGGCTTCGCTTCAATAGCACTCATCATTTCCGTCATATACGAGTACGTGTCGTAAAATTTGTTGTCCCAGCACTGTTTACGTTTCCAACAATTGGTGCAAGCCTCTTGGGAGACCGCGTTCATGAAGTGTCCAATTTCATCTTCTTTTTGCTCCTTTTCATCCACTTGGGTTATTTGTTTGAAGCTGCGGGATAACTGGCGGAACACCTCCGAGAATTGTTCTACCCGCCCAGCGGTAATATCGCGTACTCTTTTCGCATATTCATGTTGTGATTTGAGATTCTCTTGAGTGCCCGGCACATACTTGGCTAACGTGCGGATCAGGGATCTAGGAGTAAGCAAGAATAAAATTACGGCGGCTACCGACTCCCAAGTGGAGTGTATGACCTCAGATTGATTACCGATATAGACAGATAAGATGGAGGAGCCTAGCAGCATCCCAAGCGCTACTCCCATCCGGTTCGCTTCTTTCAACAAGCCTGCCAACATCCCGGCAAAAGCCAAAAGGCTCATTTGATAGATGGCGCTTACATTCGCAAGACTTACAATAAGCCCGGTAATAACCCCGACCGAAGCACCCAAGGGGGCCCCTCCTACGAAAGCAAACAACAAAATCAGATAGCGAGACATTACATGCTCTAACGAAATATTTTGCACCATCCACCCGACCATGCCGGTCATGACAGAGGCTAATAGGATAATGAGACAAATGATTTCTTCATTTTTGAGTACATAGTTTTTGCGGGTTAAGGTGAATACAGGAATGGCTTGCATGAAAACGAGTGTTAATACGAAACTTAGCGCGGCTTCCACCGAAGTGAGCATTAATGTATACCAGGTCAATTCCGTATCTACCATATACCCGAACAACTGAACGGAGAAGGCGGATATGAAAACCAGGAACGGCGCATAAGATGCATCCGAATGCTCGTACTTCTCGAGCCCTTTCTGGAGAAGGACAAATACGATCATCTCGGTCACAATGTATCCCGTTCGAATTTCCATCGAGAATAAGCTTCCCGCAACCAGTGCCAGCGCTATCCAGCGGATCAAGTCTTTCCTCGTGAAGTACAAGACGGCGAAGTAAGCGATCGCAAAGGGTGCCAACTGCTCCAGAATCATGGCCTTCCCTAATAGAAAACCCATCACAAGCAATAATGCCGCCCATTTCTTAGCGATAAGGGACTGTATTATTCGATTCTCGGCTAACATCTGTTTGTTTCCATTCTTCACCCGCTGTACAGCACCTGCCCACGGTTGTGAGGCCCAGTTTAACAAATTCCATTTCTGCATATTGGGGAACACTCCTTCATCTTGTTTCGTGTGTTCCCTATTATAAAAGCAATCTAGCATGAAGTTTGTCACAATCAGTTGCTAGATCAAAAGAATTTTCCGACAAAATAACTCGCCATGTAGAAACATACGCCAGCCCTTTTCCCGTAAGGGCTCTTCTTACGCCGCCAGGAAGGCAATCGACTTAAATCAGTCAAAAGGTCCTAGCAATCTAGCATTCTAAACTAGCAGAAATTAGGAGGAACCTGTCGATTCCATTGCTGAAAGGAGAAATCCGACAAAAATAGTTAAATGTCACGCCAAAAAATAAAAACCGCCTCTGCAGCCTAATGCCTGCAAAAACGGTTTGAGGGGGTACTATGTATAGCGGCGGAGGGACTCGAACCCACGACCTCACGGGTATGAACCGTACGCTCTAGCCAGCTGAGCTACACCGCCATATTCAATACGAAAGTATACTGGAGGGTGAAATAAAAGTCAATTGTTTTGGTGACATTCGCGCCCGAAAAAACAACAAACCCTTGGCTGCTCGGAATAACCGATCGCACCAAGGGTGTTTTATTAAGGAATTAAACGCGTCTTGCTCCTCTTCCGCCCCGCTTGCCTTCGGTGTTCTTCTTAAGGGACGAAATCTTCTCTTCACTGTCCTTCAGGAAACGCGACATCTTGTCTTCAAACGTAAGTTTGTTCACAGGAGGTTTCGCTGCGCGACCACCGCGATCGAATCGGCCACCACCGCCGCCACCACCACCTCGGTCTTCACCGCGATCCCGTTGGAAAGGTCTTTCCGGACGTGGGGGTCTTTGCTCCCCCGGGGGCTTATCTACTGATTGCTTGATGGAAAGTCCGATTTTGCCGTCCTTATCCACATTGATTACTTTCACCAACACTTTATCCTCTAGCTTAAGATGATCATTCACATCTTTTACATAGTTGTCGGCGATTTCGGAAATGTGAACTAGACCGGTGACTCCTTCCGAGAGTTCGACGAAAGCACCGAAATGTGTGATGCCTGTTACCTTGCCTTCTAACTTGGTGCCCACTTCAATTGCCATAGAATGAAACGTTCCTCCCTAAGAAATGTTAAGAGTAATTCTCTTGATCTAGCTTACGCATCAGGAGCACATATTGCGCATCCTTAGGACAAAATAGTGGATTCCCCAGCGCTAACCGAAAAGAGCAGTTAATGCAGATTATACAAGATCGCTAAAATGAGGTCAATATGCTCGACCATGGAAGACCACGTTACGGTTTAGGTGTGAAAAACAAGGTCTCTCCAGGTTTCGTATAATGATACTCTTTGCGTATCTTTTGCAGCATATATTCAGGGTCATTCAACCGCACTACTTCTTTCTTGTAATCTTCGTTCATTGATACTGTCTCCGTACGTTTCATCTCCAACCCGCTGACTTGAGCAGCCTTCGCATCGAGTCTACCTTGTTGATTCCAGGCGATCACAGCAGCCCACGCTAAGAATCCAAGAAAAGTGAGCAAAAGTAACCGGACCCGTCTTCGTGAGCCTTTATGAGGTTGTTCGAGATTAGGTTCAGTTGCCACTTGACGCATATCCTACTAGTCCCTCCTACACGCTATACGAAAAAAATCACATGGTAAGGATTAACTTCGCACGCCATCATTCATAGTGGTAGCCTTCTACTGCAAGATCAAGTACCAAATCAAGGCTTCCTCAGCATTCGATTCCAGAGCTTAACCAGCTTAAGCCAGGCAGCATTCACCCACTTTGGCCTTAGAAAAACAAGCCAAGGTTGAATCAAGCCAAATAGCTTGCGGGTTATGAACCAGAAAGGGTACAGCAATTGTACCACAATTTTATACAGGAAGACAGTAAGCGCCAACAAAAAACCAAAAATTACAATAACAAGTCTATATAACGCAATAATAGGTTTTATAACCACAATCTCAACGGTTTGAATCAGGAAACGTATAGTTTTTTTTACGATTCTGATCACGAGCTCTACAAAGCGGGTAAATGCATTGCTAAAAAACTGCATGTACAACCATCCACCCAGGATCAAGCCAAGGAAGACATACAGACGAACTTGTCCATGATTACTGGCGTACAGTCCTCTGAACACAAGCAACGTCGAAACGATCCAATACACGATATCGAGCAACGGAATCATCCAGCGAGGGACACGAAGCTGGGTTGATAAGACCCGGTAGGCGTCGAATATCGCGCCCATACCTGCTCCGATGCCGACCATCGTGAGTAAAGTAATGAATTGGCTTTGTAAGGTCACTTGAACAACTTACCGAGAAATCCCTTCGACTTCTCATGGGAGTTTGATTCCAAGTAAGTTAGTCCGTTTACGAGTCCCTCGATTGCGACTAACCCTTGATCCAGACTCAGGTTCTTAATATGCAGGTTTTGTCCCTTAACAGCTAGAAACCCGCACTCGGTCTCCAGAAGAAATTCTTCACTGTCGAAGCTCTCCACATTCAAGACGCCTGAAATCTCTAACAGCTTCCGGTTCAACATTTTCACTTCTTGACGTTTGACTTTACTTTGTTCATTCATGGCCTGTACCCCTCCCCTAACACTAGAATATGGGGGGCTGTCTACTTTTAGAACAAAGAAGAGGCACTATCAAGAGATAGGCCTCATCTGTCTGTGGTGCTAGCTTGTGGAGTTCGACTCCTCACGGATCACTGTATACATCTCGGCGGCTTCGTCTTTCCGGGTTGTCTCTACGATTCGTTCGATCCGGACGGTGACCCGCTTTTGTCCGAATTGAATCAATAGTTCGTCCCCGACCTTTACGGTTGAGCTCGCCTTCGCTTCCCTGCCGTTAATCCAGATTCGTCCCTGATCAGACACGTCTTTGGCGACTGTTCGCCGTTTGATTAATCTGGATACTTTAAGGAATTTGTCTAGACGCATTATTTTACCGCTTCTTTAAGCTTGTTACCCGCTTTGAAAGCAGGCACCTTCGAGGAAGGGATTTTGATTTCTTGGCCGGTTTGCGGGTTACGGCCTGTGCGACCCGAACGAGTACGAGTTTCGAACGTGCCGAAGCCGATCAGTTGAACTTTGTCGCCAGTGGACAATGCATCTGTTACTTCACCTAAAAATCCGTTCAATACCGATTCTACGTCCTTTTTGGACAATCCGCTTTTTGTAGCGATGTTGTTTACCAAGTCTGTTTTGTTCATTTGTGAATTCCTCCTAAAGATTTAAGCTTTTGCTTGTTAAGCTTCGCTTTTATTTTTGCTTGCACGGTAGAAGTATTCTTGATTGCCAAGGAAAATCCTTCTACGAAAGCAGATTTTCCTAAAGTTTTTTTGCTAATTGCCATAACTTTTCCATTTCTTCCAGGTTTGAATGCTCAATTGAACGGCCTTCTGCCTTTAGGCGCTGCTCGATAAAGTTGAATCTGGAAGTAAACTTGCGGTTTGTGGAGGCAATGGCTTCCTCCGGATCAATTTTCATGAATCGAGCCAAGTTCACCACTGCAAACAGCAGGTCCCCAAGCTCATCCACACGTTCCTCCAGAGAGGCCTCTCGGAGCTCGACGAGCTCTTCCTCAATTTTGGCGTACACATCCTCCATTTGCTTCCAGTCAAATCCGACTTGGGCTGCTTTTTTCTGCAGCTTGTAAGCTTTCATCAGACCTGGCAAATCTCGAGGCACTCCAGCCAATACGGATTGCGCTTGCGCTTCAATTCCTTGGCTCTTCTTCTCCTCAAGCTTCATAGCATTCCAATGCTGTAACGCTTCCTCTGCATCACCTGCTGCACGTTCCCCGAACACATGAGGATGGCGGCGTATCAACTTGTCATGCAGCTCTTCCAGCACGTCATAGACGTCGAAAGCCCCGGTTTCCTCTTCCATTTGCGCATGCAGCAACACCTGGAGCAGCAGGTCACCCAACTCTTCGCACATCGCATCAGGGTCATCATCGTCGATCGTCTCAAGCACTTCATAGGTTTCTTCGATCAGGTTCTTACGAATGCTCGAATGGGTCTGCTCACGGTCCCAAGGGCAGCCCTCCGGACTTCGAAGAATCTCTACAATCTCATGAAGTCGATCAAAGGATCGTTTGCGAAGGTCGGCCTCCTCGCTAGCAGGAACCCACACAAGAGACAGATTGCCATAGCCTTCAATGCGATCCAATTCGTATAACGGAACAGTTACAATGCTTTCTTCGCCGTAAACACCCAGCTGATGACCTACCACGACTACGTAATCATCCGGATAAGTGCTCATCAAGTGCAGCTTGACCTCAGAAGCCGTGAATCCATCATAGACTTGGGCGATCAAGGTATGTAAGCGGGGCTGAGGTCTGTGACCATCCAGATTCGTCGCATCCAACAGCACGAAGCCATCAATGGGATCGAAGCCAAGACGGGTGAAGGCTTGGTCGAGGAAGCTTTCCCCGCCTATGATCTCAAGCTCAATCCCTAACTCCGGGCAGGCGGAACGCAGCATTAGTGTGGTGGACTCGGCAACCATAGGATGACCAGGAACCGCATAAATGACCTCCTGTTGGGATTGGGATGCTGCCTGAAGCAGCTCCTCCACTATCCTTTCGTATACCTCGGAGAATGTATTGTTCTCCTCGTAGAGAGCATCAAATGTATGATATGTAAGTTCTTGTTGGTCCAGCCATGCGGTTACCGGATGGTGAGCCGTGCGCAGATATAAAGCTTGGGCGGACTGCAGCCGCTTCCAGACTCCCAGAGTCAGTTGGTTCTCATCTCCAGAGCCTAATCCTACTATAACGATCGATGCACTCATAAGGATCGATTCCTTTCATCTTGGGGTACGATGCGCAGCCTCCGCAGCAGCGGGAGCAGCTTCGGGCCGAGCTTCGGCAGGGCTGCCAGATCGGCAGCCGTAATCGCGCGGGCGCGAAACAGGGCGGCGGCGTA
>FWWL01003349.1_pt1 | contig 29612 bp, 24 predicted proteins | sample 2228331 | NCBI WGS metagenome assembly FWWL01 (sample SAMEA103939775, study PRJEB20133) | metagenome
CCTTAAGTTAATTAATAGGGGGCTTCCGCCCCCTAAGCATACCCCCTTGAATTAGAAAGTAACTACCATTCACCCTAAAAGATTTTACAGGGGGCGGAGCCCCCTAAGAATACCCCCATTTTTTTAAGGAAAGTGTTTTAGACACAAGTGCCTTAGGCACCTTTTAGGAGGAAAAATTTTTGTTAAATAGAAATTCCTGATTTTGTTTCAAAATTCCTAGATGCTTGTTTTAGGAATACAGAGGACTATAAGTTCCTAACATAGTTGTTATTATAAAATTCTTTGATATGTTTTTGTTAGGACTCAGTTCATAAAAGTGAAGCATGGCAAAAAATTTTTAAATATAACTTTAATAGTGACTAAGAGTCTATCAAAACCAAAAGGTAGGATTGATGTCTGATGCTGTTGAAGAATTCTCACATCGAAGGATAAAAATAACAAAAAGCTTGCAAGAAATAGTTTTCTATTGGATAAGAATGATGTTACTGAAAAATTCTCGAACACTTATTTTTAGAAGTATAGATAACTATCAGTTCTAAACATAGTTGCTATTAAAGTTATCTGACATACTTTTGATAGTATTCAATTACACAAAATTCAAGAAAAATAGAAAGCTTATAGAATTAGTCATGATACCATCTAAGAATTTAGCAAAATTAAAAGATTACAACAAACCGTCGAGAAGATTTAGGTCTAGAAAGTATCAAGAAAATACATATTTTTCGCTATCCACAAAAAATCCCAACAATCTTAGGTTCTAGAAAACTTTATATCAGAAACTTTACCTTTCACTACAGCATTTGATATTTTGCCTATAGTTACATTGCTTATTTCAAAAGCAAAAGGAACTTTTATACCTGAAACATCCTGAAAAGATAGATATCCATTTATATCTTCACCCATTACCAAAAACTTATCACCTGGTAAGTTTGAAACCGTTACCTTTGAGACACTACCGTCTAGAAATATGTGATAATTCTCTCCTTCTGATATACCATTTTCTACCAAATTGAAGAAAAAAGAACCAATAGTGTAAAAATTATCAGGCCTAGAAAAATTTGTCATAGTTTCTTTTTCGTTTACTTTCCTAGAAATCTTAATATCGGCGTCGTAAACTTCCCCAAACCCAAAGACATTCAATTTATTTTGGGTAAAAACTGATTTAAACTTTAGCAGAGTGTTATTCTTAAGAATTGTGTTTTCTGTAAAATATATTTGCTTATTCAAAGTAGTGCCCTTGTTAGGCTTTATAAGAGAAATGATGTAAATATAGTTTGGATAATCTGTGTAATCGAATTTTACTTGAAATGTATGACTGTTAGAATCATCTAAAAATATTCTATACTCAATTGAGAAACTTTTCTTATACCCGAAAGTAACACTGGTCAAGAAGAATACAAATATAATATGTAGAAAGATTTTTCTAAACCCCATACTAAATATTTTCGAGAAAATCTAAAAAATCTACATAATAATTAAAACACAAAAGTTTTTATTTAACTGGATAGTCAAAACCTCGCGTATAGCAACTTTATTAAAAATAATTAAGTCGCAGAAGTCTAAAGAATTTCAATATAGAACTTCTAAAACATTTCTTAGTACTTTTTCATAGTAATTTCACTTGTTGGACTTTTGAAAAAGGTTTTTTGATGGTAAGGATTTGGAGAAATACACCAAGTAACTTATCGAAAAAATGAAATACTCGCTAATAATGGACTTGTCTGAATACTAATTCTCCAAAAACGTTAGACTTGGTTTAACTCTTTTTGTTTTTTTTCTAAAAGTATAATATATTAATGTTAATGGAGGTGCATTATGAGAGAGGTTCAACATAAATTTTCATTTCTTTTCTCTGCGTTTATTATTGTGGTTCTTGTAGGAGTTATTGGTTGCGCGGTCGAAGCTCCACAAACCACCACTAATGAAGGAACAAGCGGTAATAACACCCCCCCACCCGTGAATTACGTAACTATCTCGGGGTATATCCTAGGTGCCTACACACCTGAATGGAAGGTTTTTGCTTACGAATTTCTAAACCCAAACGCAAAATCGTTTGCTAACATAAACACGAATAATGGATATTACTCACTACAAGTTGTTTCAAACTCTAAGATTATCATAATACAAGCTTTTAAAGATAATAACAATAACAATCAAATTGATAGCGGGGAATACGTGATTTCTGCAGAAACGCTTGAGGTAGTCATAGCTGACATAACCAATCTAAACATAACAGTACCTTTGTTATCTTCAAATACCATAACTGTTACTGTATCGAACAATGTATTTGGCCTGAGATTAGGAATAGCAATAATTGAGGATACTGGGTATGGTCCAGGAAATGTCCTTGGTATATCCTCTATATTTACCCCGCAAGATTCATTTTCTAATACTATAACCTATTACGCACCTTCTGGCGCAAAACTAATAGTAGGTGTTTTCGAGGATAAAAATAGCGATAACACTCTAAACTCCAAAACAATAGCTATCCTAAATATTCCAATAGAACCAGTTTTCCCTGTAGATGATTTCACAAACGATGCTAGTAAGCCTTCAAGTATAAATGTTACACTAATACCACATCTGATAACAGGAAATGTTTCAGGAGATTTCGATGGTATGGACAGAGTAGTTTTTGGAACTCCAATACTTGAGTTTACTATAATTGATTTTGGTTCTGGTAGTGTTTCAGGAGGTAAATATGAGGTAAAAACTTATTCTGTCCTAAAATATAGCACAAATAATACGTTTGAGTGGGGACTAATCCTAGCTAAGGATGAAAACAACGATGGAATCCTCGATAGGATAAACGACACAAAATATGTATTTTCAAGTGTGAGCAATATAGATTTTTCTATTCCCAATACAAATACTAATAATTTTGACATTGTGAAAGTAGCGGTTAATGTATCGCTTTTTGGGAGTAATTTTGGTGGTTACTATTATGAACCTGAGGCGTGGGAGATTAGTAGTTTCAAGTGCCTAGATTCACAAAGATACTTCTTACAGGAAGTTGGTATTTATGCTCCTGGTTCGTTACCGTTGAATAAAACATGGTATCTTAACAGATATGATTCATTAGACGAGAGTATTACCATATTTAGAGATTATGATGGAGATGGTATTTTTGATCGAAGAGCATACGATTACGAGCAAAGTTTGTTTTTCCACTTATTCATAACAAATATTTCTTCTACTGTTTATACTAACATACAGATACCAATAAGTAAAAGGTTTATGTCCATCAGGATAACAAACCAAGATATATTGAACTTCATAGCTTCAAGTCAAAACCCTGTCCTAGAAATTGCTCAGAGAGTAAATGGAAACAATTCTGCTTACCATCTCCTTCGATTAGATGATTCAACTACAAATCTCGCTTATACCATATATCGTATAGCTGGAGCTCCTACCAATGCGGAGCTAACAGTAGGAGAGGATACAAACTTAGATGGAATACTAGAGGATTCTGAAAAACCATCAGGATTCCCAAGAACAAATGTAAATCTGGATTATAATGGATATATTGAAGTGGAGTTATAAAAATTCCAAAAGGGGGATATCCCCCTTATTATTTAGCAAATTCTAGGTAATTGTTCTCCACTGACCATCTCAAGTAATCTTGTGCTACCTATTGATGTTTTTAGTAAAACTTTTCCAGAATTATCGGAAGTAACTCTACCTATTATGCTTGCTTTGGTGCCCATGACATTAGAAAGTATATTGACAGTCTTATCTCCTTGGTTTTCGGGGACAAAAACAATAAACCTACCTTCGTTAGCAACATACAAGGGATCCAGTCCTAAAACTTCACAGACAGCATTGACTTCCTCCGAAACAGGCACTTTATCTTGTTCAATGAACATACCTAACCTAGAAGCCTTAGCTATTTCGTTTAGTGCACTGGTAAGACCTCCTCTAGTTAAATCTCTCATACAGTGTATTTCAATACCAGCCGCTAAAAGAGACTCTACGCTTGTCCATAATTCATGACAATCGCTTTCTATTTCTGTCTCAAAATCTATTCCCTCTCTCAGAGACATTATAGCAGTTCCGTGCCTACCTATGTCTCCATTTACAACTATTACATCACCAACTTTTATGTTCTGAGGTAGTATTTCAAGGTTGTGTTCTATGATACCTATACCAGAAGTATTTATATATACACCATCCCCCTTGCCTTTGTTAACAACTTTTGTGTCCCCAGTAACAACCTTAATACCTACGCTATTAGCTACTTTCTGGATAGAATTTAAAATGTTTTTAAGTTTTTCTACTTCAAATCCTTCTTCTATTATAAGACCAAGGCTTATAAAAAGAGGTTTAGCACCACACATTGCTAGGTCATTTATAGTGCCAGTGACAGACAGCTTGCCTATATCACCTCCAGGAAAGAACAAAGGACTTATAACATAAGAATCAGTCGAAAAAGCTAATCTAAGTTTGCCGATATCAAGTATGGCACCATCATGAAGTTTGTCTAGATACTCATTGGAAAAGATTGGTTTAAAAACATTCTCTATAAGGTTATTGGTAAGTTTGCCGCCACCACCATGGGCAAGCCTTATTTTCTCAGAACTATTTATAGGTGCAGGGCAACTCATTCCTTCTATCATAATTCCTCCCTTAGAAAGTTTTGATGAAATTAACTTTATAATTAAAATAGGCCGCACAAGCACCTTCGGATGAAACCATCGGAGCTCCCAGCGGGTGTTCTGGAGTACATTTCGTTCCAAAAGCTGGACATTCATAAGGCTTCTTAACACCTTGTAAAACCAAACCGCTTATACATTCCTCAGGTTCTTTTACACTTATGTGCGATATATTGAACTTCTTTTCAGCATCAAAATCGGAATATTCTTCTTTTATTCCAAGACCACTCGAAGATATAACACCTATACCACGCCAAACCCTATTAACAACTTCAAAAACTTCTTTTATTATTCTTTGAGCAGCTAGATTGCCTTCTCTCCTAACAGACCTTGTGTACTGGTTTTCTACTTCATATCTTCCTTCCTCGAGTTGTCTGATTAACATCAAAACCCCTTGTAATACATCCAGTGGCTCAAACCCTGTAACAACTATAGGAACTTTATATTTTTTTGCGATAGGTTCATATTCCGTGTACCCCATAACGGTACAGACATGCCCAGCGGCCAAAAATCCATTTATCCTGTTGTTTGGAGAACTTAGTATAGCTTCCATAGTGGGTGGCACAAGAACATGAGACACAAGAACAGAAAAATTCTTTATTCCCATCTTCTTAGCTTGATAGATCGCCATAGCATTAGCTGGTGCGGTTGTTTCAAAACCCACAGCAAAAAATACTACTTCTTTATCTGGGTTGTTTAAGGCAATTTTCAAAGCATCAAGCGGAGAATAAACAATCCTTACATCACCACCCGATTCCTTTACAGCAAACAGATCTTTATCAGATCCCGGAACTCTTAGCATATCACCAAAAGAACAGAATATAACATTAGGTAAACTCGCTATGGTGATTGCTTTGTCTATTATTTCGATTGGTGTTACACAAACTGGACAGCCAGGTCCGTGAACAAAATGTATTTTCTCCGGTAAAACTTCGTCTATGCCAAACTTGATTATAGTATGCGTTTGTCCACCGCAAACTTCCATTATAGTCCATTCTTTTGTAACTACCTTTCTTATCTCTTTTATGTATCTTTCAGCTATCTGAGAATTTCTATATTCATCTATATACTTCATATTTGCTCTCCTTGTAATTGCTCTTCAACTTTATTCATTTCCTCAAGATACTTGAAAACAGATTTTGCTTCCTCTTCATCCAGTTTGCTTATAGCAAATCCTACATGAACAATAACATAATCACCTAATTTCACATCTTCTATATATTCTAAACATACCTCTCTCTTCACTCCGCCAAAATCAACCTTACCCATAAGGGGTTTTTTTTCGTAATCTACACTCACAACCTTCCCCGGAACCCCTAAACACATAATTTCCTCCAAAAAATCTTTATAAATATGGTAAAATTTGATGAATATTAATATAAAGATTTGCTAGAAATACTACTTGATAAATAGGATTTAAAATCAAAACCTAAACAGTATGTTGAAAATTCTCGAAACCTTAGAATACCCCCGTTTTAAAACTAGGATAATCTAGGATAATAATTCTTATTCACCCAAAGTTAACAGTAAGGGCTTTCGCCCCCTAAGCATACCTCCAATTTTAAGAGGCTTGTTTTAAGAGTCTTTCTTCTTTGAGTTAGGGTACTTTTGTTTGCTTTTTAGCAACATATTTATAGTAACTCCCACCCAACCCACCCTGAGGCTAAGCCTCCTTTCTCAATTACAGGGGGGCTACGCCCCCTAGTTATACCCCCGTTTTAGAAAAGTGCCTTAGGCACAAGTGTCTTAGACACCTGCCCACCCTCCCTTTAGTTTAATTCTAGGGGGTTAACACCCCCTAAGAATACCCCCGTTTTAAAACTAGGATAATAATTCTTATTCACCCCAAAGTTAACAGTAAGGGGCTTTCGCCCCCTAGAATACCCCCATTTTTTAGAAAAGTGCCCTAGGCACTTTTAAGCATCCACTCTAATTGTCTCTTTTAGAAGGAAAAATTTTTGTTAAATAGGGATTTCTGTGTTCTTGGATTTTAGTTATTGAAACAAACGATTTTTTTAAATTAGAATTTGTATTAATATGGAAGTCAAAAATAATCACGTTTTGGAAGGTTATAACCAGTATGGTGGAAATTTTATAATAAGAGTCCAAGATATAACTTGTAAAACATCCAAAGATATAATACAAAGCAGAGTATTTAAAGTAATGTTAGCAAGAACATTAGAAACATTGCGAGACAGAACTTCTGAGTTAGGTAAATTTGCTAGATACTACGAAGAAAATACTTCGGCACTGATAGAGTTAATTTTGGAACTACTCGAGAATCCAATAAGTCGAATAGAGTTACCTAAAGATTTAGGGATACCGGAGGGTGAGATACCATCTGTTGTAGGTGAATTTGTTGAGGTAGTATATCAGAACTGGAGAAAACTGACAAGGTTTTTCATAATCCAATCTGAAGACAGCAAAACAGGAGAAGAATTATCACTCGAATATGTTCAACAAGTAGAAACGTTGACAGACTTAATAAGAAATACCTATAGGACACTACTTTTAAATAGCACTATGAAAGCCTGGAACATATACAGGCAATTACCAGCACTCTGTAACTTCGCAGCGGTGGTCAAAAAAGGAACTCATTTACTTCCATCTTATTGTTCAACTATATTAAACCAGATAAATACAATAAAACAAGTAATTATTTATCCACCACTGATAATAGAGCAAAGGATAAATAAGAGATCTGGTATGTTTAGAAAAGTGGATAGAAACCCATTTGAATTTATATCTCTGGACCCGGAGAGCTGGATATGTTACCCTGCAAAAGTAGGGACTCTGATAATACTTATATTTTTCCATGAAAAGTTTTCTGAACTAGGTTTTTCTCTTGCAAATCTTTTTGAGATGGCAACCAGCGAAGATATGGAGAATAGGAGAGTAGATGCTATATATTTATTCGGGTTACCAGACCAGAAAATTTACGAAATATACGGAGATAATAATGGTATTTTTTTTGACGATCAAGAAAATGACCTACTATTAGCAGTTGTTCCTAATGAAGATAGATTTGGATATTTCGGATATCTCAAGAAAATGACTCTTACTCTACATAACGTTAAGATGCTAAAAAAAGGTAGGATGCCATTTCATGGAGCTTTCATTAAATTGAGATTTAAAAATGGAACTTCTAAGAATCTATTGATAATAGGTGACACGGGGGCAGGTAAATCTGAAACCATAGAAGCTTTCAGAGTTCTCGCTAAAGAATACCTAGAGGACATAGTAATAATCTCAGATGATATGGGATCAGTGGAAATCACCCAAGACGGTGAAATCTTAGGTTATGGTACCGAGATAGGGGCTTTTGTTAGAACTGACGATTTATATCCGGATTATCCATATCAAAACATGGACAGAGCTATAATAATGAATCCAGCAGCAGTAAATGCCAGGCTAGTTATACCGGTCACAAGATTCGAAACTATAATAAAAGGAGAGAGAATAGATATGTTCTTGTATGCGAATAACTACGAAGAAATAGATGAAGATCACCCGATAATAGAAAAATTTCACAGTGTGGAATTTGCCTTAGAAGTTTTTAGAGAAGGAGCCGCGATGAGTAAGGGAACAACAACAGCTACAGGTCTAACACATTCGTATTTTGCTAATCCGTTTGGAGCACCACAATACAAAGAATTACACGAAGAGGTTGCTAGAAAAGTGTTCCAAAAAATGTTTGAAAATGGTATATTTGTTGGTCAAATAAGAACAAGACTAGGAATAAAGGGGTTTGAGTTTGAAGGGCCAAAACAGGCAGCCATAGAGTTAATGAAATTGATTGCTTAAACGTTTTAAGCTTCGAAAATATCTTCTTTGCTTGTTATGAACCTCACATTTCCGCTCATTATCTCTACTCTGCCATCTGAGAATATTTTCGAAATAATTCCTTCCCTACCGAGTTTTAGAGAAAACACTTTATCACCTATTTTAGGGTTTGAAAACCTTATCAACTCTCTATCAACTTTTCTTACAGGAGAAAAACCAGAAAAAATATTGTCTATTTCCTTATTAATCTCTTCCAATTCCTTTTGGGAAATTTTCTCTTGTATTAATTTTTTCCTAATGTTTTCTATCTTACTTTTGAGCTCAACTATATCTGACATCAATTCTTCATAGTTTTTATTTCTTACTTTGTTAAGTTTATCTTCCAGTTCAGATATTTTTCTTTTGTATTCTTTTTTCAATGCCTCTATTTCCTGAGTTTTTTCCATGAGTTCTTGTTTTAATTGTTCAACTATCCTTTTTTCATTCTGTACCTCGACTACGAATTTTTCGTATATATCCACTCCTTCCACCATTACTTTGTAAGCTTCAGAGATTATGTTGTCTGGTAAACCATACTTTTGGGCAATTAAGAGAGCATTACTGCTTCCCGGCATACCAAAAACTAGCTTATAAAGAGGTTTAAGTTCTTCTACAGAAAAATCCATGTAAGCATTTTTAAAATAATCCATACCTAGAGGTAATTTTTTCACAAGTCCATAATGTGTAGCTACACAGACTTTAGCTTTCTTTTTAGCTAGGTTTTTAAGAAAGGATACAGCTAATGCTTCTCCTTCTTTGGGATCTGTTCCTGTACCTATTTCATCTATTATTACGAGAGAATTGTAGTCAGCAAGTTCGTATATTTTTTTTAGCCTTATTACATGGGCTGCAAAAGTCGATAAACTTTTTTCTATACTTTGGGGGTCACCAATGTCCACTAAAACTTTCGAAAAATATCCAATTTCAGCTTCCCTTGATGGTATAAGTAGCCCCGAGAAAGCCATCACTAGTAAAAGTCCAACAGTTTTTATAGAAACGGTTTTACCAGATGTATTAGGACCAGAAATTATGACACCTCCAAAGTCATCTTCACCGTCCCCTATAGTAAAATCTATAGGTACTGGATTTGTAAGAAGTGGATGTCTAGCTCCTAACAACTTTACAACAGGTTTTTTTACAAGAGTAGGTTTTACAGCATTCAGCTCAACTAAATACTTACATACCCCATAAAGAAAATCACTCTTACCGGAAATCTCTAGTAAATCATCAACAAACTGTAAAAACCTTAACGATTTGGAAGTTAAGTTTACCAAAATACGTTCGATTTCCTTTTTCTCCTCATCTACCAACTCAAGATACCTTATAGAGAGTGACTGTATGACCTTGGGTTCTACAAAAACTGTATGACCAGAAGATGATATATCCTGTACAAATCCTTCTACTGCATTTATATACTCCATCTTGATAGGTATAACAAATCTGTTGTTCCTAAAAGTAACGAATTTTTCCTGTAAAAATTCTTCATTTTTCGGGTCATTAATAAAACTATACAGTATTCTGTTTATATGATGTTCTAACTTTTTCTTCTCATCGAGTATCTTAGAAAGTTGCGGTGTAGCATCCCTGAGAATATTACCTTCAAAATCTATAGATTTTAGCACTGCTTCTTCAAAATCGCTGAAATAAAAATTAAACTCTGAGATATTAAAGTTACCTAAAAGCCAATCTGATACAACCTCGTACTTACTATCAAGTCTGGAGATCATATCTACCATTTCTCTAGACCTATCGAGAAATTCATATATGCTCCATATCTGCTTTGGCAAAAGTGAGCTTCCTTCTTTAGTTTTTCTCCAAATCTCCAAAATATCTTTATCCAAATCAGGTATTATTAATCTGTTATATATCTCTTTACTTTTATCCAAAATGGAATGATAGTGAGAAATAAGTGTCATAGCTTCAGAATATTTCCTATCATGCGTCAACGGTCTGAGAGAAAGCACTTTCTGCCTGCCTCTTTCGGTAAGACATTTTGAAGAAATTATGCTAAGAATTTTAAAAAACTCCAAGTCTTCAAGAGAAGATTGAACAATATCGTAGTTTTCCGTTTTCACATAACAATTATAAAGGTAAATGGTAATATTTTTCTTGTTATGATTGCTTTGCTCAGAGGTTTTTACTTAAGAATTTTTCTTAGCATCTATCTAGGGTAACTCCCCACCCCACCCCTCAGTTATCTACAGGGGGCTTTCGCCCCCTAGTATACCCCCATTATTCAAGGAAAGTGCCTTAGGCACCAACCCTTAAGCTTAATTCTAGGGGGCTTTGCCCCCTTGAGAATATTCTTATTTCGAAGGTTTTCTTTGGTATTGTGGTATAGATAGAGATTAAAAAAACTCCGGGCTGAGATTATTCCCCGATATCAAATTTATCATTTCACGAGGTTTAGATAGTATTATTTTAGCTCCAGATTTCTCGAGTTCTTCTCTACTCTTAAATCCCCATAAAACTCCTATTGGTATCATGTTAGCAAATAATGCAGTTTGTATGTCGGTTTTACTATCGCCTACAAATGCGATATTCTCTGGTAAAATTTTCATTTTTTTTGCTATGTCCAAAGCGAATTTGGGGTTAGGCTTTTTGAAATTGACATCAGTAATACCTTTGACTTCCACGAAATCCCATTTACTCAAGAAAAAATCAACAATTCTTTGAGTAAACATATCTTGTTTATTTGACAAGATTGCCATTTTTAAACCATTTACAGAACACCAATCCAAAAGCTCAGCGATACCTTCATATAATTTAGTTTTTTTATTCCATCTTTTCCCATATTCTTCTTGCATCATATTTACCAAACTCTCTATCAAGTTATCTGAAGAAGAAAGATTTGAGTAAAATAGAGCTCTTTTAAAGAGTTCTCTAACGCCATCTCCTATTATTTCTCTGTAAACTTCCAAAGGCAAAGGTTCTAGACCTATATTTTTCAAACATTCGTTTGCAGAATCTGAAATATCTTCTAGTGTATCTAAAAGAGTACCATCAAGGTCGAAGATTATCCCTCTAATTTCCATAAGACTCAAATTATAAAAAATACTCTCAAAATGTCACAAAAACCTAATTATAAGATGTTGGAAAACATAGGGGGCTTCCGCCCCCTAGAATACCCCTGTTACTTGAAGAAAGTGCTTTAAGAACCCACTCTAATTACCCCTTTTAAAAGGAAAAACTTTTGTTAAATAGAAATTTCTGACATGCTTTAGAAATTACTTGAAAAATCTAAAACACTTATTAGAAAATGAGCTCATGATAAACATATCGGAGATATTAGAAAAATCTTCTCCAAAAGACTTTTTTGAAGAGATACATAAATTGGGTGAAGACAATATATCATTTGAAGAACTTATAAAGCTGAAAAAGCATATAATAAAAATAGATCAACGTGGCAAGTGGTGTGTTTTATTTGCGGAAAAGTTTAGTGATAAAATAGACATAACAGACTTAGAAGATGCAGTTATAGAAAAAGACAAAACTGGGCAGTTTTGCTATTCCTTTGCTAAGTTTGTAAAAGGTTCAGATAAAGAAAAACTCAGAAAGGCTGTAGAAGAGAAAGATAAAACAGGTGTATGGAAATTAAAGTTTCAGGAATTGTTTAAGTAGAAATGCCTAAGCAAAAAAATATATACATCTGTCAAGTGTGTGGGTATGAAGCAAGTAAGTGGCTAGGTAGATGTCCATCTTGCGGGGAATGGAATTCATTTAGCGAAGAACTAAAAGTAGAAGAAGACTCTAGAAACATAGTCATAGTTAGGGAAAAATCAGTCCCAATTAGGATAGGTGATATTCAGAAATCTGAATTAGAAAGGATAAAAACGGGCATATCGCAGTTCGACTTAATTTTAAATGGAGGATTTGTAAAAGGACAGGTATTACTTCTTTCAGGTGAACCCGGGATAGGCAAATCTACCATAACCCTTCAAATAGCTAACAAACTATCTCATTCAGGTAAAGTTCTTTATATTAATAGCGAAGAATCAAATGTTCAAGTCAAAATAAGAGCGGAAAGACTAGGGGTTAACTCTCAAGACATATTCCTACTGCCTGAGAATAATCTTGAAAGTATTATAGAATTTATTGCTACTAAGGATTACAATTACATTATAGTAGATTCAGTTCAGAATATTTTCTCTTCAAAATTTAGTTCACCACCAGGCAGTATAACTCAAGTAAAAGAGTGTACTAACACACTAACAGAAGTAGCGAAACACTTAGGAATTACTTCGATAATAATAGGGCATGTGAACAAAGAAGGAATAATTGCTGGACCTAAAGCAATAGAACATATTGTAGATACTGTAGTAATGATAGACAAAGATCAAAAAGGCACCAACAGAATAATAAGAGTTATAAAAAACAGATTTGGTCCAACAAACGAGATAGGTATATTTTCATTAACATCACATGGTATAGAAGAGGTAAACGAGATGGTTATATTATCCGAAAAGGAAGAGTTAGTAGGAAGTGTATTATGCCCTGTAGTCGAAGGAACAAGGAGCATTTTGGTGGAGATACAAACACTCGTGAATGAAACACAGTTTGGCTACGCAAAAAGAACATCTGACGGAATAAATATAAATCGCTTGTATATGATCTCAGCGGTAATGGACAGATACCTTAGGACGAAATTATCAACATATGACATTTACTTAAATGTTACGAGCGGATTTGAAATAACGGAAAATGCCTCAGACCTAGCAGTGGCATATTCTTTGCTATCAAGTCTTAAGGAAAAAGAAATACCAAGAGATATCGCCGTATTTGGCGAAATAGGACTAAGTGGTGAAATTAGAGCAGTGCCCTACGCAGATTTAAGGCTCCAGAGCCTTTCAAAGTCTAATGTAAAAAAAGTTATATTGCCCAAAGGATGTGAGATCGACAGAAGTAAAAGTTCTCAATTCGAAATCATAGAGGTATCAGAAATATATGACGTGCTGGATTTCTTCTGATTTTCTCTTTGCGTTGCTATGGTATAAACTATTCATTCTGAAAATTTCATAAATTTTTAATAATAAGTTTTTAATTCCTAAGGGATTTTCTAGAGGTCTTTTTACCCTAAGATTACACTTTTTCTCAGTTTTAAATTCTCAGTTCTAAAGGTTTCTCACTTTAGTAATACCCCTTTATGGTGAAGTTCTAAAGTAGATGTTATTCTGTTTTATGTCGTTCTCAAAATAAATTGAGATCAGTAATTTCTACTTAAGAATTTTTCTTAGCATCCTATTTAGGGTAATTTCCAGCCCACCCACCCTGAGGCTAAGCCTCTTCTCCTAATTGTAAGGGGCTTCATCCACTAGAATACCCCCATTCTTTAGAGAAAGTGCCTAAGGCACCCACCCATCCCTTAAGTTATCTACAGGGGACTTCGCCCCCTAGTGTACCCCCGTTTTTTAAGAAAAGTACCTAAGGCACCCACCCTTGAGTTTATTCACAGAGGGCTTTGTCCCCTAGAATACCCCCATTTTTTAGAGGCTAGGCCTCTTTTTTAAGAGAGTGCCTTATACACCCCAATTATTTAAGAAAAGTGCCTTAGGCACCTTAGGCACACGTCATTTTTATTTTCTTGAGAGGTTTTACATCTCAAACTCTCCTTCTATGATTCCTCCGCTTTTCTTAAATAATAGAAATTTCTGAAGTAAATTTAGATTGAGAAGTCTGAAAAATATTGTTAATGACACAAGGGAGCCTAAGCCCCCTTTATAGGATAAAAATCGGAAATATTAAGAGATCTATTCCAAAGTGATTCTGAAATTACCTCTAGCTTTGTGATAAATTTGAGTGCTATCAGCTTGAGACAATGCCCAAATTACATCATTGATTTTGTCTATTGTAATGTTACCGCCTTTAATGGGGTAGGAAAATTCAAAATGTGTCTGATTTTTCTCCTCTTTTACAGAAAAAGATACAACTTTTGACTTATCTACCTTGGAATGTGAATGTTTTTTCCCTATAACTTCTTCAACATAGGGTTTCCCATCTTTCGTATAACCTAAGAACATCACTGATCCATCCATTTTAGGCGAACCAAGACCCACAGAAACCCACCCTTTTGTATCTCCGATAAGACCAAAGTATATGTTTTTATCGTCATATGATATGTATATTTTCAAACCCTTTTTTGTGTCAAAGAAAGCGGTGTATTCCTTTTCACTTACTGACCCATCGATAACCGGAGCTTTAGAAGATTTTTTAACGCTAACCTCTTGCGAGTAAACATTAAGTGACATTAAAGTCACAATAGATGTAACTATCATAAGTAATCTTTTCATAAGATCCCCCCTAGAAACTAGAATACGTTTTTATGAAATTCTCTTAATTCTTCGTGAGTAATGTTACCTCCGAAATAACTTGTAACTATGGACAAAAATATTATTGCCAAACCTAGTATTATAAAAACGATTACAATACTCAAAGGAATATGATCTTTCTTAAAGTATATTACATTAGTCAATAATGAAAGTATACCTGTTATTAGGATTATGATGAAAGTTATAGTCCCATATGTAATATGAATTGATAAGTCTTCTGCAGACATATTTTCGGTGAAAGGCAACAGGTTGTACATAGCTTGATAACCACTAAAGAAAACCCATATACCTATAACAGACAAAAGAAATACAACAAACAGAGAAACTTTTATCATAAGTGGGTTTTTAGTAATGTAACCAACTACCAAGAAAATCATGAGTATCATCATACCAATTGAAGGAAAGTGATTAGTTACTATATGTGAGTAGCCAATTAAAGATCCTATTATGTCCATATATTACCTCCTTTGATATTTTTTCTTTAATCACCTTGTATTATACTTATAAGGTTCCCAATCGTTATCTACCTTGAAATTATCTGGAAAGTTATGTAATCCAAAAGGTGATGGTAACTTCCATTCTAGAGAATTAGATTCCCATGGGTTTTCCGTAGCCTCTTGACCTCTTATTATGGAATATATCAGTGTGAAAATAGCCAATAATATTCCTGCTACTAGTATATAAGCTCCAAAACTAGATACATTATGCCAGAAAACGTATTCTGGTATAGGTGGATAGTCTACATACCTTCTTGGCATTCCTAAAAAGCCTAATATAAACATTGGAAAGTAAGTAACATTAGCACCTATAAATATTAGACCAAATGATGTAAGCCCTAGTATTTCGTTGTAAATTTTCCCTGATATCTTTGGTAGCCAATAGAAGAGTGCTGCAAATATTGTCATTGTAGCAGTCATACCCAAAACATAATGGAAGTGTGCCACCACAAAATAAGAATCATGAAGAGCTAGATCTATCGACACAACACCTAAAGCAATTCCTGTTAATCCACCTACAACAAAAGTGAAAAGTGCTGCGATAACGAATAAAAACGGTGTTTTTATCCTTATGGATCCTTTATACAACGTTATTATCCAGTTGAATACTTTAACACCAGTAGGGACTCCAACCAGAAGTGTAGTATATGACATTAACACTCTAACCCAATTTGGTATACCAGATGTAAACATGTGATGTACCCATACTAAGAAGCCTATGAAAGTTATGAGCCATATAGAAATTACCATAGCGTTGTATCCAAATATCTTTTTTCGCGCGAAAACTGATATTATCTCTGAAAACATTCCGAAAACAGGTAGAATCATAACATACACCGCAGGGTGGGAGTAAAACCAAAATATATTCTGATAAACCAAAGGATTGCCGCCTAATTCCGGATTGAAAAAATTCGTGCCAAAGTACTTATCGAGTAGTAACATAGTTACAGCACCAGCAAAAGAAGGAACCCCTACAAGCTGTATTATGTTGGTTGCCAAGATAGAGTGAACAAAAAGGTTCATTTTAAGAAAACCTACCCCGGGAGCTCGCATTCTTATTATTGTGACTATAAAGTTAATGGCAGTAGATATACTGGATACACCCAAAAGATGTATAGCAAAAGCGTAGAAAAGTACTGGTCCTGCATCTTGAACAAGAGAATATGGAGCATATCCTGTCCACATCATTTTTATTCTATTTTCTGGTAACATGGTTAGAAGAACAAATATACTAGCACCTAGAAATGCCCAGTAACTGAATGCATTAAGTCTGGGAAAAGCAACATCCTTTGCACCTATCATGACAGGCACGAAAAAATTAGCAAATCCTCCTGTCCATGCGGATATAGCCCACCAGAGTAACATAATTATACCGTGTGCGGTAACCATGTAGTTGTAGGTTTGCGAATCAACTACTTGTAGACCGGGCTCCTGTAGTTCTGACTTCATGAAGAAAGCAAATATCACCGCAACTATAAAAAACACTAGCGAGGTGCCAAAATACATTGCACCAATTTTCTTATGATTCGTTGTGAATATCCAATCAAGTATACTACCACTATACCAAGGTTTAACCTGGTTATTCCTTTCTTCCATAATCATTCCCCCACATATAAATCTCTATTTTGACAACCATTGATTGAATTCTTCTTCTGATACTACCTTAGCTATTGCATTCATCATGGCATGACCGGAACCGCAATATTCTCTACAAAAAACCCAATAATCTCCTGGTTTATTGATCTTAACAACTAGATATGTATATCTTCCTGGCACAGCATCTTCTACAACTCTGGTTGGGTGTATGTAAAAAGCATGAATAACATCAAGAGAAGTTAATTTAAACTTTACGTATTTACCCATGGGAATATAAAAAGTAGCTTCCGATAATCGGCTCTCGTCTAGTTTTTTCAAATCTTCATCAAAAGGGTATACCAAAGTTAAAGTTTTACCATTTGGGTATATTATATTCCATCCCCACATGAAAGCTTCTACAGTTATCTCGTAATGATTCTCAGGTACTTTCCTTTGTTCCATAAATATAGCAAAACCGTGAGTAGCAAGGTATATAACAAGTATTGTAGGAATAATAACCAAAACAGCTTCTAATCCTATTGCACTAGAAGGGCTTTTCTCAGGTTTTTCGTTACCATCTCTATATCTGTACTTTACAATAAAAATAACGCTAATAGTGACGACTATAATAAAGATTATTACACTTAAAACAAGCCAAATCCAAAATATCGTATCCCAATACCTAGCAGGTAAAATTTCTATGTCAGCTTCTGAGATTTCTTCTACTACACCAAATGATAACAAAGGTATTGATATTAAAAATAATATCATTAAAATCCTAGCCAGAAACATTTTTGATACCTCTCTTGAAAAACAATAGAATCAAAACTGTAATACCTAATAAGAATACACCTGACAAAGGGAAAATTATCACATAATTGAACTGATACTTACCTGTAGTATGGTCATAAGTATAACAAGCCAAGGTAGCATAATCTACTATTTTCTCAAGACTGAATTTTTCAATATTAGCTTCTCTTACTGCAAGGTTAAAATCGTTTTCTTTGAAAGTAGTACCGAACAAATATCTTGACACTTTGCCAGAAGGAGAAACAAAAATAGTTGTAGTTGGATGAACAAAGGTCTCGTCTCTCTGTGAATAAAAAAACTTAAAACCTACTGAGTCAGTAAACTTCTTTATCTCTATTTCGTCTTTAAATATAGCGAAAATCATATTACCTAAATTTTTAGGTAGGTGATATTCATGAGATACACCGTCATGAGGGTGATGAGAATGATAGATATCATTTTTTTCTATGTGTGAGTAGTAAAAATTCCTAAGATCATTTAGAGTATCAGTCTTATCAAAGGATAAAAATACAGTGTAATAATTTTTATCGTTTCTGTCTATTAATTGTTTTATATGTTCAACTTGAGTCGGACATAACCCTTTACACTTGGTAAAGAAAAGCACTATCACTTTAACTTTCCCTTCTGTGAATCCGGTAAGTGTATTTGTTTTTCCATAAATATCGACTAAAACGGGGTTGTATACCTCGGTTCCTATATATTTCTTCTGATCTATTAACAAGATTTTAGGGTTCAAATCATCACCAGATACAGTTCTGGGTACTTGAGAATAAGAAAAAGTTGGCAAAAACAGCAAAGAAAGTATTAAGTAAAAATAAAGACTTCTCATCACAGCAATCCTCCAATAACGTAAGCACTACTTCCAACCAGAATCCACATTATGTCCACAAAATGCCAATACAAACCAAGCGCCCCAAACAAGGTAGAAAAAGATTTTGTTACCTTTTCGCTTCTCACGAGAATAAAAAACAATACTACATGCGATATCAGTCCGACTATAACATGTAGAGTATGAATACCAGTTAAAGCATAGAAACCAGTTCCATACATGTTAGAACTCAAAGTAAAACCATTTGCCCACATTTCTATCCATTCGTTGACGTGTATCACAACAAAAGCTAATCCTAGCAAAAATGTCAGAATCAAGAAAAATAAAGCCTGAGTTTTATCCTTTTCTAGGTAATTTTTAGACATTGTTATAGCATAGCTTGAGAACCATAAAATCAAAGTCAGTATCAAAGGAATAGCAAAATTAATATGGGGTATCCATTCTTTCCATTGATCTATAAACAAAACTCTAGAAGTGTAGAACGCTGCGAATATGGTTCCAAAAATTACAACTTCTGAGATTATTAGTAATATCATTGAAATGTTACCAAATGTTAACTCACTCTTATAATATACGGACTCAACGGCCCACCCCAAAATACCCGAAATAAAACCGATAATGGCAATAGAAACAAAAATTACAAAACCTATCGTTGTACCCCATAAGAAATAACCAGCAAAAGATAAAGGTATCATCAAAACAGAAATTCCCATTATAATAGGAAATACACTGACCTCTCTTTCTCCATGAGCCTCCCCATAACTGTAATCTTTTGTGCTCATATATATCTCTCCATGGTTATTTTCACAATGATAAAAAAATATACTTTTATTGTCAAGTTTTACTGATTTACAACCAGAGGTTTCTACTTAAGAATTTTTCTTAGCGTCCTATTTAGGGTAACTCCCCACCCAATTCACCCTTTAATTTGCTTATAGGGGGGCTTAGCCCCCCTAGTAATACCCCCATCTTGAATTAGAAAGTAACTTCCTGCCTAATTTCCCTTTAGTTACTTCTAGGGGGGGCCACCCCCTAAGATTACCCTCGAGGCTAAGCCTCTTTGAAGCTAGGCCTCTTTTTTAAGAAAGCGCCTTAGGCGCCCTTAGGCACCCCTGACCTTTTTATTTTCTGATTTCTCCGTTAGAGAATTTTTTTCATTAAATAGAAATTTCTGGAAAATGTTGAAAAAATTCTTGGAGTCCTTAGTTTTACATAACTTCTAAAAATATAGGTGTTTGAAAATTTTTTCAGAAATTTCGTTTCTAAACAGTAGAAAACTATTTTTTACGGGGTGTTTTGTCTTTCTCGTCAGCTTAAAGATCTTGAATATGCTTCACTTTGTAATTTTTAGGTTTAGAATACTAGCAATAATGTAGAAAACTAAACGATTTATTGTCATATCTGTGGAACTTTCACAAAAGCTTACTGGGAAATATTTGAGAGGGCTAAAACTACTGTTAAGATGAGTTATGAATAGGTAGATATATTAGCTTTGCAGTTTTCTTGGAAAGTAAGGATATATTTTTACATGGAGGATAGTATGGATGAAGAGAGGTTTTCAGAGTTTGTGAAGAAATCTCTCAGCTTTAGTATTTTTGAAAACCCAAGAAAAAGCAATATTATTTTTGAGGAGGTAGGATATATGAAAGGTTTATCCAAGATTATTGTTTCTTTGATATTGTTAGTTGCTTTGTTAGGGATAGGTATCTTCGTTTTCTACGAAGATATACAAAAGTTTGCTCTTCAGATTTCTACTGAAGAGAAAGGAAAAATTCCGGTTGAGACTGTAGTTGAAAAAGAAGAATCTCAGAAAGTATATCAAGAAGCTTTGATATCGATGGTAGTTGGTGATGTGTGGATAGTAAGGAGTGATTTGAAGAGGGAAGCAGAAGTAGGTGATAAGATTACTATAGAAGATACCTTAATGACTGGTGATGATTCGTATTGTGAAATCCAAATCCCCGGAAAGGGTGTAGTTAGGGTAGAACAGAACTCAAAGATAAAGTCATTTGAAATAGCTAAGCTCGGAGACAAAATCGATAGTTCTATTGAATTGGTTAAAGGAAATATCAAGACTGCGGTAAGTAAACTAAAAGGTGATACATTAAACGTCAAGACTCCGACTGCTGTGGCTGCGGTTAGAGGTACAGTGTTTATGGTTTCTGTGTCTGATAAAGGTGAATCGAAGGTGGTTGTGACGGAAGGTAAAGTTGCAGTAAAGGTAAGAGTCAAAACAATTGAAAAGTTAGCCGGTGAACTCAAGACAGAAGAGGTAAAAGATACAGTTTTGAAATCTCTTGAAATAACTGAAATAGAGGTTGAAAAGGATAAAGAGATAACTATAACACCTGAAGTTCAAAAGAAAATAGAGCAAAAAGCTGTAGAAATAGTCGAGAAAAATAAGGATAAAATTGTTGAACTAGATGAAAAAATAGCCCAACAAAAATCTACTCAATCGATTCAGGAAGAGCCTATGACTACGGAATATTTAATGGAACTCATAAAGTTTTTACCAAAGGAAATTAAATCTACTACAGAAAAGATAAAGATAACACCTCGAAAGGTAAATCCTATTATTGCTGAGAGTATAAACAAATCTGTTTCGAAAGATATGGTGATATCTTCTGAAGCTAATACCGCAAAACTTTCTGTGGTAGCAGAAGGCAATAGAGAATTGATAGTTATTATCGAGAATGTAGAGATAGGGAGAACTCCTGTTGAGAAAATCTTAGAAAAAGATAAAGAGTATAACTTAAAGGTGTTGAGTGCTGATAGAAAGAAAGTAGTGTATTCTGAAGATGTCAAATTGAGTAAAGATACACAGATAACAATACCTTTGAAGGATGCAGAAGATGTAAAAGAGATACAAGCCTTAGATAAAGCCAAAGTGAATATAGTATCTGTACCTGCTAACATATCTCCTAATTTAAGTGTGAGTAGAAGTGTAGTAACTATTTCTAAAGGTTTGATTATACCATCATCTTCAAGTGTTAAGATAGTAGATACCGATGGAAATCTCAAAAGTATATCTACTGGAAAGTTTTCCACTCTTTCATATGAAGGTAAATACATAATAGTTGTTGATAAGTCCGATGAAGGTAATACTATAGCTAAAGTATTCAACATAAATGGTAAGAAGGTTCTAGATACTCAGCTATCCTCCGAGACAAGAGGTAGCATATATCTCGGTAGACCTGTAGTTATAGGTGACAATGTATTTGTTCCGTCTATCAACGGTTTGACTGTAATTTCTATTCCTGATGGTAAGACTAAGTTTCTTGGGTTGGGTAATATCTATTCAGACCTAATGAAAATAAACGGTAAAGTGGTAGCTGTGAATGAGTCAGGTGAATTGTTTGAGGTATCGGTTGATGGAAGTTATAAGAAAGTAAAAGATATGGATACTCAGATAGCTAGAAAGAGTGTTAGTGTGTATTCTTCGGATAAAGCTTACCTGCTCAGTGGAAGTAAACTTTTCATAATATCGAAGGATTATTCTATAGAAACTATAAGTCTTGATTCTAGGTATGATAACTTACACTTACAAAATAACAATCTTATACTTACATCTGGTAGCAAGTTGCTGATACTTTCTACCACTGGAAAAATCAAGCTTAACGTTGTTGTTAATTCTAGTATTAATGGGTTACCTGTTATACTCGACGAGAATATTTATGTGCCTACCGAGAATGGTGTGTTTGTTTACAACTTTGATGGTAAGAAATTGAGATCTTACGATGTTATAGGTGTTGGTATAATTAAGGAAGGAAACAAACTTATCGTAGTAGGTACAGACAATATTTACACCATAGAAGAATAAAAATTTCAAGGGGGTATAATAACCCCCTTTTTACTTTTTTGATTAATTTTCTTTTAATTCTTGTTCTTGATCTAATGCTAATCCTTTTCTTAACTGTATATTCCAAAGGAAAATGGTTCAATGTTTCCTGCCAGTTTGCTATAGGATATTACTGCAACTGAGGGTGGTGCTAATAATATAACCAGCGTCGGTAAAAATTTCTCTTTTAGAGACTCGTGGAACATTAATCTATAGAATACTATTACCAAGAATATTCCCCGTAGTATCATTCTTAAGGTGAAAAAAACAGCTCACATAGTAGATGAAAAGTCCTTTCGATATGATTGGGATTAGTATTATACCAACTGGGGGTATAAACCAACCAGGAGTTACATGAGTAATCTTGTATTTTGGATGATATATCCAATCTGTGATAGTGAAAATAAGTATTACTAGGTTTAAAATTGAACCTACATAGATTAGATAGAGAGAAATGTCTTTTTGTATATTTGATATGCTTATAGCTATCAGTGTTAGCAAGTTGTTAAAGTTTATGAATGTTTTTTAACATAAACCGACCGAGAGTAAAGTGAAAAAGAGGATACTATGGGTAATCGGATAGTGATAGATTTTAGAATGCACATGCACTCAGGTATAGGAACTTATATAAGAAACTTAATACCCTTTCTTGTCAAGAAATTCAGAATAGTTCTATTAGGGAATTCAAAAGAAATAGAACAGTATACTTGGGCAGATAGCGTTGAAGATGTAATTAACGCTACCTCAAAGGTATATACATTAAGTGAGCACTTCGAATTCTTTAGTAAAATTCCAAAATGTGATATTTTTTGGTCTCCCCATTATAACATACCTATTTTGCCCATAAGAGCAAAAAAAAGATCAGTAACTATACATGACGTATTTCACTTGGCTTTTTATTCTCAACTAACTTTGAAACAGAAGATATATGCAAAGTTTATGTTGAATCAAGCGGTTCGTAAAAGCGATATAATAATAACAGTTTCTAATTTTTCCGCCGAGGAAATCAAAAAATATACAAAAACGAGTAAAAATATCAATGTAATCTACAACGGTGTTGATTTTGAAAAATTTAAACCTATAAAAAATGAAAGAGATTTAGAAGAGATCAAACAAAAATATAATTTGCCATCTGAATTTGTTTTATACGTTGGCAACGTAAAACCTCACAAGAATTTGAGAAATCTGATACTCGCTATAAAAGATTTGAATGTAAAGCTGGTAGTAATAGGTAAAAAAGAAGGTTTTATAACTACTGAAAGTGGGATTTTCGACATGATTAAGAGCTTTGATATGGAAAATAAAGTCTTGTTTACAGGATACATTCAGGAAGAAGACCTACCGAAAGTGTATAATTTAGCTAAGATTTTTGCTTTTCCTTCTTTGTATGAAGGGTTTGGTTTACCACCTATCGAAGCTATGGCTTGCGGTTGCCCTGTACTCTGTTCTAATATACCCAGTTTAAACGAAGTGTGTAGTGATGCTGCATATTACATTAACCCATACAATCCTAGAGATATAGCAAAAGGTATAGACACATTAATGAAAGATGAATCTATTAGAAAACAACTTGTAGAAAAAGGTTTCGAAAATGTGAAAAGGTTTAGCTGGGAAAAAGCATCAAAACAAATTATACACTTGTTTGAGAGCGTAATAAACCACTAACAACAGGAATTTCTACTTAAGAATTTCTTAGCATCTATCTAGGGTAATTCCCACCCAACCCACCCTTCAGTTATCTACAGGGGGCTTTCGCCCCCTAGTAATACCCCCGAGGCTAAGGAGGCTAAGCCTCTTTTCTAAGAGAGTGTCTTAGATACCCCTATTTTTTTAGAAAAGTACCCTAGGCACCCCCTATGATTGCCCCATTTTAGAAAGAAGAAGTACCTTAAACACCCTCATTCCCTAATTGGCTTTTCCCTATATCTATTTAGAATCCTATTTAGAGGAATTTCTTCTCAACTTCATAATTGTAGCTCTAAATGGCTATACCTCCTAAGATTACCCCCTGTTTTAAAAAGTGTCCTGGGCATCCTCCCTTAAGTTTAATTCTAGGGGGGTTCACCCCCTGAAAATACCCCCATTTTTTAGGGGCTAGGCCTCTTTTCTTAAGAGAGCGTCAGAGAGCGTCCTAGACACACCCCGTTTTTTGGTAAGTTAAACTATAGTGGGCCATCCCCTATTTTAAGAAAGTGTCTTAGACACCTCTGACCTTTTTATTTCTTGATTTCTCCGTTAGAGAATTTTTCTTAAATAGAAATTTCTGTTTCTTCGCTGTGGATTTGACTATTTTCTGGGATAGATTTACATACAATACATTTACCATTTTTGTAATTGTCTATTTCGTAAGCTAAACAACATACCAATTTCCCACAGACACCAGTGGTTTTAGCTGTGTGTTCGAGAAGTTTTTGTTCTTTCATCAGTGATGTGGTAATAGGTTTTGAGAAACTGTTGAAAAGTGTACAGCAACATTGTTGCCCACAAATTCCCATTCCCCCCAGAATTCTAGCGGCTTCTCTTGGCGATATTTGCCGCATTTCAATTCTCGTTTTGAAAGTACTTGCTAGTTCTTTTACAGATTCTCTAAAGTCCACTTTATTTTCGCAGACATAGTTTATAAGAAGTTTAGATTTGTCCTTGATGAAATAACAACTTATAACATTCATTGTTGGGTGGTGTTTCTTTAGAATAAATTTGACCTTTTCGAAGGAATTTCTACTTCTCTCGGAATTTTTCCTAAGCTCTAGAATGTCTTGCTGTGATGCTTTTCTGATGACTTTTAATGGATTTTGGACTGAGATGTCTTTTGACAGAATGTTTAAAACCTTTGCAAAATCTTGTCCAAATTTTGTTTCGACTATTACAATATCACCTATAGTAATTTCCTCGCTACCATCAAAAAAACCAAAATTTATAGAATTATCAAAGAAATTTTTCAAAAATAGGTTTCTCATAAAATTCTAGTAAAATATATAGTGACCTTCTTCAGTTCCAATTATTATTCTATCAAACTTTGTGAATATACCATTTTCTAGGACACCTGGTATGTTTTTCAGGTATAATTCCATTTCTTTTGGATTATGGATTTCTGCCTCAAATTCAACCAAAAAGTTACCATTATCACTTACTATGGGTCCGAGCTTTCCTTTTCCTGTTCTTAGTCTAGGGTTATACTTTTCTAGTGTTTTCATCACAAGTGGTGCGGCAAAAGGTAAGACTTCCATTGTAACTGTGCCTCTCAGAATACCATCTTTTTCTATTTTTGATTCGTCGGCTATTATTATGAAAGTTTTAGCGTTGTACCCAACGATTTTTTCTCTTGTTAAGGCTCCTCCTCCTCCCTTAAGAAGTCCATTTCTTGTGATTTTATCAGCACCGTCGATTGCTACATCTATTTCTTTGATGGCATCTGTGTCTGTAACAAGCAGTCCCATTTCTATGGCAAATATTCTCGAATTGAATGAAGTTGGCACACAAGTAATTTTAAGGTTGTCGCTTTTTACTTTTTCTGATAAGAGTTTTATAAACTCTTGAACGGTAGTTCCACTACCGAGACCTACGCACATACCATCCTTTATGTATTCAAGAGCACCTTTAGCTGAATTTATCTTACCTTTCAAAGCATCCATATAACACCTCTTCGACTAAGCTAAGTTTGAGATGTCCTAACTTTTAAACCAAGTTTATTTTCTATATCTTTTATAAGACTATAATAAACCAAGTTTACATTATCTTCCTTTTGAGTGGTTTTCATACCTTGATACTTTATTAAAATATTGACACTCTTAAATCCTTCTGGTATTGGGTTACCTTCGTAGATATCCACTATCCTAACCTCATTTAGACAAAGGTCGTAGTTAGATATTTCATAACTTTTTATGAATTCTATTAAATCGCTGAGGTAGTAATGCTTTGGCACAATAACTGAAATATTCCTAGGAGAAACCGGGAATCTGTTTATCTCGTTAAATCGGATTTTTCTGTTAATCAAAGTTTCTATGGTGCTTATATTCAACTCGAGAATAAAGGTGTCACCTATTTCAAGCTTTTTAGATATCATAGGATGGAGCTTGCCTATAAATCCGATCTGATGACCGTTGAAGAATACAATTCCAGAGATGTAATCGTGGAGGAAAGGATGTTTAACTGGTTTGACTTCAGTTTTTCCCAAACTACCAAAAATCAAGTGAAATATATCTGATAAGTCGTAGTAAGTAAACTTTTCTCTTTGACTCCACGAATCAATCCTCATGTTATTTAAAACGACGCATAAGTTTTTACTTTCATTGAATTCTTCTCGGTAATTTTTTAAAAAAACCTTGCCTATTTCGAATAATCTCATGTTTTTAAAACCGTAATTCATGTTGAATTTTATGTTTTTGAGAACATTTATAAATAGATAAGGTCTTATGATTTTCTCATCAGCATTCATCGGATTTTCAACAGAGACTGTGATATCTTTATCTATACCTAGTAACTCTATATCTCTTTCTGAGACAAAGGAGAAATTCATAACCTCGGTAAAACCTAGACCAACGAATGTGTCTCTGAGCTTCTGTTCGAACCATATTTCATTTGACGGTATGGAAGGGTTTTTTCTTATCTTAGGAAAAGATTCAGGTATCCTATCGTAGCTATATATTCTAGCTATTTCTTCAAAAATATCTTCAACTATTGAAACATCCATCCTGTAAGCAGGGACGATGGTATTTATATTGGTGCCCTTAGCATTAACCGTGAAACCTAGATTTGAAAGTATAGAATTTACATTATCGACAGTTATGTTAGATCCCAACCTTGAGTTTATTTCTTCTATACTGGTGTTTATGATCAAATTCTCTAAGGGTTTTGTTTTTATGTCGGTCATTTGAGAGAAGTGTGAAGGGGACAGTAACTGAATAGCCATATCTATAGCAATGTCCGTAGTGTAAAAACCTATATTTCTAGAAAACCTATTTGATGATTCAGTATTTATTTTATACTTGCTGACTGAGTTTCTTACCGCGTCATAATCAAAATACGCGCTTTCGAAAAGGACATTTTTAGTTTCATTGGTTATGGATGTATCTTCTCCGCCTATTACCCCAGCTAACGCAACTGGTTTTTCCTCATCTGCTATGATTAGAGTATTGTTATCCAGAGTTAGTTCTATTCCATCAAGAGTAAGCATTTTTTCATTCTCTCTAGAAGACCTGACTATTATTTTTTTACCTTTCAGTTTGTCTAGGTCGAAAGCGTGCATAGGTTGACCAATGGCTAACATCACGTAGTTTGTGGCGTCAACGATATTGTTTATGGGTCTTAGCCCACTCAATAATAACCTTATTTTTATGTTATCTTTACTTTCTTTAATCTCAACATCATAAACAATTCTTGAACAATATCTTAGGCATCTCTTATCCTGGACTATAATATTTGGCTTATTGTGAACTGTAGGTTTATTAGAAAAATCTAAAGTTTTTATAGGTATACCATAAAGTGCACTTAACTCTATGGCAATCCCCCATACAGATAATATGTTTGCTCTGTTAGAGGGGGGTTTCAAAGAAAAAACAAATTCTTTGTAGTCTAAGAAATCATGAGATATGTATTCTTTGATTTCTCTTCCAACTTCCCAATTTTCATTAATCCTCCAAAGATACTGACTTTTCGGCTCTATTCCTAATTCTTCAAGAGATACCAGCATTCCATCGGAAACTATTCCATCGAATTCTTTAGCATCTATGAAAGACTGATCTTGAAGAATGGTACCTGGGAAACAGTAAGCAACTTTACATCCTTTTTGTATGGTAGTATCTCCGGTGACTATTATCTTGTTTTCACTTTTACCTATGTTTACTTCACAAACTTTATGTTTTTGATTTGTTGGATGTTCAGATACTGCTTCGACTTTACCTACTACTAAATTACCTTTGTAGAAAAAAATTTCTTTTACATCTTCAACTTCAATACCAGCCTTGGTAAGCTTGCTTGCTATCTTCTCTACCGCTGAGTTTACGTTACCCCCTTCAAGACTGATAATTTTAGTTAAGTCTATGAAATCATTAAGCCAGCTAAACGGGAATTTCATAAAATACCTCTTGATTTTACAATAATTTTAGCACCTGTTATGACTTCAATTCAATTTTAACAAGTAATAAATAGCCTTTCTAAAGAATCGTTATACTTCTCATAGGTTTCCACTTAAGAATTTTTCTTAGCATCTATCTAGGGCAACTCCCCGCCAGCCCTCCCTTAAGTTTGATTCTAGGGGATTAACACCCCCTAAGCATACCCCCGTTTTAGTTGGTTAACTCTTGTTTGCTTTTTAGCATCCTATTTAGGGTACTTTTCGCCCACCCACCCTTAAGTTACATACAGGGGGCTATGCCCCCTAGTAATACCCCCTTGAATTAGAAAATAACTCTCATTCACCCTAAAAGATTTCACAGGAGCTTCCGCCCCCTAAGTATACCCCCATTATTTTAGAAAAGTGCCTTAGGCACAGCACCCTAGGCTACCCTTCTAAGGGTACTCCCTTTTTTAAGAGATTAAAACCTGATTAGTGGGCACGTCACCTAAGTGTACCCCCGTTTTTGAGAGGCTAGACCTCTTTTGAGGCTAGGCCTCTTTTTTAAGAGAGTTTCTTAGACACCCCAATTATTTAAGGAAAGTGCTTAGGCAACCCCTAATTTTTTAGAAGGGAGAATTTTTGTCAAATAGGAATTCCTGTGGAGCAGTGCGAAATTTTCGTTAGTTGTTTTTCTTATTTATTAGGTTTGTACTTACCTTTTATGTAGTCTAATGCTTCTTCTAGAGTGTTAAACTGATTGAAAAGAGAATCTATTTCTGCTACGGAAATTATTTTTTTGACGCTTTCTGTTGGTTTTAGGAATATTATTTCTCCTCCTATAGCTTTCAGGTTGGCATGGGTGTTCAATATAATACTAAGTGCTAAACTTGATATGTGATATGTTTTCGAAAAATCGATAATTAAGTATATTTTTTCGTTTATCAATGCCCCGTCTAATACTGATTTGAATTCCATAAAATTGCTTACGCTTATATTTTCATCCAATTCTATCAAGACTGTATTCTGATTTATCGGACTGTATCTCATCTCAATCGAGTTGAATTTTAATCAATATTTGTTTTACCTTCAATTGTTTTTGAGAATATATCGTAGGTTTCTACTTAAGAATTTTTCTTAGCATCTATCTAGGGTAACTCCCCACCCACCCTCCCTTAAGTTTAATTCTAGGGGGTTAACACCCCCTAAGT